>JACKQG010000009.1_pt1 | contig 247390 bp, 210 predicted proteins | sample 8237621 | NCBI WGS metagenome assembly JACKQG01 (sample SAMN15677084, study PRJNA649215) | marine metagenome | biome: marine; feature: Black Sea; material: saline water; isolation source: suspended particulate matter (SPM) from the Black Sea western gyre | collected 2013-06-09/2013-06-10...
TCTGGCAGGCTTATCCGAACAAGCAGGCTTTAGTTGTGAATTAATTTTTGAAGATGATCATTTTAACTATTTAGCCAGGTTATATTAAAAGAAAAATTATAAACCATATGCTATTTTAATACCAGCTATTACCATTCCGGTTCCTATTATGGCCAGAATCAACCCCATGAAGACAGGCGTATTAGCAATAGGATTCATTATAGCGAAAAACCCCATAAATACTGATAAAGAAAATGTTAGCAGTTCGCTCATCATATTTGAAACGTATTATATTATGTGTTAAGAAAAAACTATTGATCCTGTATTAAAGGAAATCAACTATGCATATTTGTACTAAAAACTATAATCTGCTATTCCTGTGGCAAATAAACTAATGACTAATGGTCGTGGTGGTGTTCGCCGTCATGGTCGTGGCCATGTGCGTCATCATCGTCATCATCCTCATCATCGTTATCATCGTCATCTTTGGTTATAACTTCTTTTTCCAAAATCGCACCAAAGGAATCCATTAGAACTTCGATTTCGACATCGCCTTTTTCGAGTTCAATCTCATAGAATATTCCATCGGTATTTTCGATCATTTCGGCTCCATCAATCTCAAAGCCTGCAAATTCAACATCCAGGATGCTTCTAACAGTGTCGGGGATTGCTGATATCTGAATTTCATATTCGGTTTCAATCCAACTGCCGTCTGCACCGAAGCAAGCCGAATATTCGATTCCGTTCATTTTGAATTTGGCTTCCCATTCAGTGTCGCTTTCTTTTTCCCATTTCACTTTTTCAACATCCGCAAATTTTTGGTCAAATGCAGTTACTACTTCTTTGGGGGGGCGTTCAAAATTTTGTTTGCAAGCAATAAAATTAAACATTGCCGCAACTGTAAGCATTAAAAATAAATTTTTCATGTTAAACAGGTTTTAATTATAATAATGATTTATACAAAAGTGATTCTCAAGTTAATTAATATTTTTGGCTAGTATTATAAGATTATTTTGGAAATCCACTTATAAAATACTAACAATGCAAAAGGGCGAATTTAGGTAAAAAACTAAAGAAAAATAGTTTAAGATGCTCAGATAATTTAATTTTAAATTTAATAATATGCAATAAGGGTTTTCGTTTTAAGAAAAAAGAGAACCATAAATCAACCCACTGATGGTAGCCATAATCGAAACTAAAACTATATAAACGATAGTTTTTTGAGTTCCGATCACACTTCGTATAACAAGCATATTAGGAAGAGATAATGCAGGGCCGGCAAGTAGCAAAGCAAGTGCCGGACCTTTTCCCATTCCGTTATTCAATAAGCCCTGTATTATGGGTATCTCAGTAAGAGTAGCGAAATACATAAATGCACCAAATATTGATGCAAAAAAGTTTGAGAATAAAGAATTTCCACCCACTAATGCTGCTACCCATTCACCCGGAATAATGCCCTCACCTTCAGCTGTTCCAAGCAATAATCCCGCAATTAAAACTCCGGCGGCAAGTAACGGCATTATCTGTTTTGTAAATCCCCAACTTTCGGCTAACCATTCTTGCGATTCACCGCCTGTAATTAAAGTAAGAACTGTTAATCCGATAACTGCAACAACAAATGGAATTAAAGGCTGTGCGGGAAAAATAAAGGCAGTTGCTATTACCGGAATTGCTGCAAGTATTACATACAATGGTTTCATTTTAAGGATTTTGATCAAGGAATAAATAAACATTAATCCGAAAAATGCAGTAATGTGCCATTTGTTTGCCCATATCCAGTACATAAAACCTTCAGTATTATCTGGGTTTCCCCAGTTAGCAAATACAAGAATTAATACTAAAACGAAAAAATGATATGAAACTTGCCACAACGGACGCCCCCCCTTTATATCAGGAAAATCCATTTTTTCAGCACGTTGTTTTTCTTCTTTACGATACAGAAAAGCCATTATTAAACCTATTACAACGCTAAAAAAAACTGCGCCAATAATTCGGGCTACTCCAAGCTCAAATCCCAAAATTCGTGCAGTTAGAATTATGGCGAGTATATTTATTGCAGGGCCTGAATATAAAAAAGCTATTGCTGGACCTAATCCGGCACCCCGTTTATGGATACTCGAAAATAATGGTAGTATCGTACAACTGCAAACGGCCAGTATTGTTCCTGATAATGAAGCGATAAGGTAGGCTTTCCATTTAACTGCCCTTGCCCCGAAGTATTTAATTACTGCCCCCTGGCTTATAAAAACTGCTATTACACCGGCTATAAAAAAGGCAGGTATAAGACATAGTATTACATGTTCCTGAGCATACCATTTTGTAAGTTCAAACGCTGCTAACAGTGCATTGTCAAATCTTTCTGTCCCTATTGGCATGAACCAGGCAAATAGGAAAAAGCCTAGTATCCACGCAAAAATAGTAATTTCTTTTTTCCACTCCACTACATATCTCTTTTAATCTGTTTACTTCTCGCAACACACTAAATTTGGTCTTAGCAATTCTCTTGTATCTCCTAATACATCATGCACCCAGCAATCATCATTACCTGCGCTTTCGCGGATAGTTAATGCAATTATGTACCCTATTTCTTTCGGTGTGGCACCTGCTTTAATGGCACCATTAAAATGTTTTTTTACACAAGGTGCTGAACGTCCTTTTATTGCAAGTGCAAGACAAATATATTGATATGTTTTTTCGTCAATCATTCGTTTCTCTTCATACAAACTATCGATGTTGTCGAACATCTGCGTAAATTCCGGAAAATTTTCTGCTAAGAATCTCATAAAAAATAAATTATTGAATAATATAATCCTACAATGATAAAAATTACTGATACAACTCTGCGAAACCAAATTTCGAAGGCTTTTACTTTATTATAAACTCCTCCTACACTACCAACGGTGTAGGCTATAAACCATGCAAAAATTATCACCGGTAAACCTGTTCCCAAAGCAAATATCAGGGGCAAATAAAGTCCGGAGGCACTAGTAATTGTGATTGGTATTAACATTCCAAAATATAACGCTCCGCTGTAAGGGCAAAAGGCAAGGGCAAACACAATACCTAACAATAGTACACCCCAAAAACCTGATTTGCTTTTTTTCTCCATTTTTTCGGTGAGTTTACCAAGTCCCGGGAAATTTATTTTAATAAAATCGAGCATGAGCAGTCCTATGATAATTAATAACGGTCCAAGAAGTTTTTCACCCCATTGTTGTACAAATCCGGAAATTTTAAACTGACTTGCTCCAAAATAAAATATCAGTCCTAACCCGGTATAAGTTACTGCCCGACCAAGAGTGTATACCAACCCGTTAATAAATACTTTGCGTTTATTATCGATATCTTTACCGATAAAGGCAATCGCGGTTATATTTGTTGCCAACGGGCATGGACTTATTGCTGTCATTAAGCCCAATATTAGTGCTGTTAAAAATGGGAGCTGGGAGCTTTCGAGTAAATAAAGAAGAAACTCCATTATCTACAGGTTTTTGTCAATTAATTCTGTTAACTTGTCCCTTAATTTATCGGGGTCGGTTGTTGCATATCGAAAAGCCAGCGAAGTAAGATTTATAACTTCTACTCCATTGTATACATACAACCCTGAGCTGGTTACTTCAAACTTTTCAACGAGGTCTTCGTTTCCGGGAACATCATAATCAATTTCCACAAACTCCACCTTTTTATTATTTCCGTATTTATTTTGCACTAAGGCTTGCGCCACCCTGCCAACTGCTTTGCAAGTGGTACATCTGCGCGTTCCGTGAAAATAATAAACTTCCACTTTTTCAACTGTGATGGTAGGATCAGTTTTTTCAGAATTTTCAGAATCTTTGGTTTCCTGTGCATTACATGAACCGAGGCTAAAAATTAACCCGATAGAAAACATTAAAATCAGTACTTTTTTCATAGTAAAAACTTTTAATTGGTTAGAATTTCTTTTATTTCTTTTGCGGAAGGGACCCTTCCTTTAATCACTACTTTTTCATCAACAACTAATGCAGGTGTTGTCATTACTCCATAATTCATTATATCCATAATGTCTTCAACCTTCGATACAGTGGCGTTAGAACCTAATTCCGCAACCACTTCACGCGTGATTTTTTCAAGTGTTTTGCACTTTGCACAACCCGGGCCTAAAATTTTTATTTCCATGACATTTTTGTTATTTTGTTATTCGTGGTTCGTAAAACTACGAACATTTTAATTAAACTTTTTTATTTATCAAATAGTTTACTAAACAATTTTTGCGCTGCTTCCCAGTTTTCTTTATTAAGGCAATATTTTATTTTTGGTAATTCTATTTCACCCTGTATTAAACCGGCATCTTTCAATTCCTTAAGGTGCTGCGAAAGAGTTGATTTCGCAATGGGTAATTCTTCTGACAAATCGCCACTATAACAGCAGCTTTGCTTTGCCATCAATTGAAGTATAAATATTCGTACAGGGTGACCTAATGCTTTGGCAAAACGAGCTGTTCGAATCTGATCTTCATTATATATTTGATTTATTTCCGACATTTAAATGTTTATTGTTCGCAATATTACGAATAATATTAATTATATTGGGTTTATTCTTAAAAAATTTCATTTTCTGAAAATGACGTTGTTAAAACGCTACCTGAAACCTCATTTGAAAAATATTTGCTTTCCCAAGGTTTTTAACATCAGAATAAACATAATTGAGGGCAACTTTTACTGCTGGGTTTAAATACCAGTTAATCCCTCCGGTTATATCACTCATAATTCCTCCATGTAGGTCTTCGTCATCAAGGTTGATATGTGAATAACGAAGCGACAGTTCAACAGCTCCAAATCCGCCAGCTTGCCCAAGGTTTTTTTTAGGTTTAACTCTGTCGAAAACAGTTTTTGACGCAACATAATTTTTGTGCTCGCCTGTTAAAAACCAACTTAAAGTGCCATAATATGCATAAAATTTATATGATGAATTGTTTAAAGCAGATGTAAACGATGGCTTAACCATAGAAACAGTGTATTCACTTTCAAATGATAACGACCCGAAAATTAAAAGGAACTCCGTGTTAAAATCATTAATCTCGGCAACCTTATCAATATTTAGGGTCAGATAAGCCGGAGCTAAATGAGCTTCGGGGCGAATACGGTATAAAACTTCTGTATTATCATGATATTGGTTGGCAAATGATGCTCCCAGATGCAGCACTTTGTATCCGTCATCAACAGTATAAACAGGAAGCCCCGTTAATCTGAATACTAAATTATACTTGTTTCCAAGATATTTTCCGGTATTGCCTGAAGGATAAAAATAACCTGCAAACCACGACAAACGCCTTTTCAGATGCTGGTTGAACAACATGAATCCAAGATTTCTGTCATTATCGAACGTGTTAACCAGAGGCCGTTCCATATCGGTAATAAAATTTGAACTTGTGAGCATTGACAGCCCAAAAGGCTCTTTAAAATTTCCTGCCATCAGATTGCCAGCCACAGGAATTTCTGTGAGCATTATATATGCGTCTTTAACAGCTACAGCACCTCCGGCAAAATCCAATTGCAATTTAAATTCGGTATTTTTATAAATCTTACCGGAAGTATATATTCTTGCTCTTCTAAATTCAGCGCCATTATTTGCATCAAAATGGCTATCTAACGAATCATCCTGATCTATCCACATAACATCATATTGAATACGTCCTCCCAATTGAACTTTTGTGTCTCCATCATGACTGCTTACCTTCATGGCGTTATCCCAAGCAACATTGAAATCTTTTTCATTTTGGCCCGTTAACAGATGCCCAAGAAATGTAAATATAAAAATTAATAAAGTTATTTTCATTGTAAGAGTTAAGATTAGCGTTAGTAATAACCAAACTTTGCCTTAATGTAAGGAGATTATTAGGCTAACATATTCATTTCTTCATAATTGATGCAAAAATGAAAAATATTTCGTCCGCCGCTACCTAAATAATGCTCCTTAAACGAGAATTAACCTAAACTTAATATGCAATTATCTATTCTCATGCACAAATTCCGCCAACATTAGGCACTGATTAGTCAGATTCAGTTTTGAGGTGAGCCTTTATATAAATCGGATTATGATCACTATGTTCAAATTTCAGGTCAATCACTTCAACATCTATAATTTCAATATTTGGAGAAACCAGATAATAATCAAGGCAGGTGGTTCCGTTTTCGCCAATAATAAATGGCTTATCATTTTGTCGATTGGTAGGAGCGCTATCATCATAAGCCCATGTCCATCCATTGGGCATAAAATCGAAATTCATTTTAACTATGGATGGAAAGAATTTATGCGTATTATAGTCGCCCGATGGCTGATACCCCGGAGGGTTTTGATTCCAATCGCCACCTGCAATTACATAATTGCCTTTGTTATATTCCGCAAGCATTACTTTTTTGATAATTTGCAGTTCTTCAATTCGCAGAACACTATCGTATACATATGCCGAGTTATGTGTATTAAATATAACCAGATCGCTTCCGTTTTCAAGCGGATATCTGTTTAATATAAAACACCTGTCCAATAAAAACAATTTATCGGGCCAGGCGGCAATTAATGGGTAAGCATACCTTAATGCTTCTGCAGGAGGGAAGTTAGAAAATGTCATTAATCCGGCTTCAACAAGTCCCATAGGGTTAGTAACCGGAACCGGCACAAACGGAACCTTGTAGTTCATTGCATAAACACTATAACTACCTTCTTTGGCATTTGTAAGCACGTTAACCTGATTTTCGCGATAGGTTCTTTTTGATTTCACATCAATTTCCTGCAACAACCAAAAATCAACGGAATCATTACCAACTACAAAATCAACAATGCTATTTAAATATTTTTCCGATAACTCTTTGGTGGGCCCAACGCCCTCTCCCCCATCATAAAAAAAGTCCATTTCCTGCCCGAGTCCTGCATAGCCAATATTCCAGTTCATCAACGAAAATGTATCCTGCTGCAACTTCTGAACGTTAGGATAGGTTCCTTCCTCAACAAGAACCTCAACCTGTTCCGGCTGATAATCGGTAATGGTTATATAGACTATAAATCCAGCAAACACAAGAAAAACAATCAATAACAACCATGCAATGAGCTTAAGTAATTTTTTAATAAATGTACACATATCAATATATTTTTGTGGGAAATTAAACAATTTTTCTCAATTTATAATATTCTCAATTTCAACATCCACTTCATCTTCAAATTTTATCATGGCGTTTATCAAACGGATTTTTATGAAATGTAGCAAGTCATCCAGCCGGATATCAGCTGTTAGAATTATTTCCTGTTTTAAAAGGAAGGCTCTCTGTGTACCTTTAAGTAATGGGAACGCAGGTGTTAGCCATTGTTTCCCATTGTAAAACAGCAGGTTGGAAAATGAAGAATCGGTTATTAGTCCGTTTTTTACAATGATAATATCATCTGCTGTACCCTTTTGTTCAAATAACACATTAATTTGTTGACGATTATAGTATTTATGACTGTATTCGATTTCATCACATTTAACAAGTTTTAAAAAATTTATATCAGGTAATTGATATGGAACAAATTCAACATTTTTTATATCGGTATCGTAAATAATACGGCATTTATAAAGTTGGTTGGTTGAAATTTCAGATGACCGGTTTTGAAGGATTGATTTAAGGTCTATTTTATCTGTACAATTAAACAACTCCATTCGCGAATTATTCATCCGGTTTTGATGAAAATTCAGGTTTAAAAATTCACCCTTTTCAGCGCGTATAGTTTCGATTAATTGCATTAATCAAAGCGGTATGTATATTTTGTCAATCAATTCCTGGTATTCTTCATCAACATTACTTTTGGCCGTAATTCCGCCACCACTTTTGTAAATCAAGCCATCGGGCTTCTGTTCAATATATCTAATCATCACTCCACTGTCGATATTTTCTCCATCAAAAATGCCAAATATACCTGTATAATATCCACGTTTGTATTGTTCGGCTTCTCTGATAATTTCAATAGTTTTCTTTTTTGGCGCACCGGATATTGAACCTGCCGGAAGCATTTTTATTAATATTTCTCCTATAATCTCGTGATAATTTTCCGGCAATTCTCCGCTTATCTCCGAGCTCATTTGTAATAACCCACCACGGTTAGTTTTTAGTTTATCAATAAATCTGAACCTGTCCACCTTCACATTTTTGGCTACCATACTGAGGTCGTTGCGGATAAGATCTACGATTGTATAATGCTCGGCAAGTTCCTTTTCGCTGTTAAGCAATTTTTGTTCCGCATCAGGCAATGCAGCATCCATTGTTCCTTTCATGGGAAAGGAACTGATTTTCCGGCCAATTGTTTTTATAAATATTTCAGGTGAAAACACAACAAATTGGTCTTTTACAAGGAGCTTGTATTTGGCTTTACTGCAAGCAAATATTTCTTTTAAATTCAAATTGGTTTCAATTTTGCTTGGCATGGTAAGGTTTAGCAAAAATGAATCACCATGACGGATATGTTTTTGAACATGGTTGAATGCAGTGAGATATCGTTCTTTTGAAACAGGACTGGCCTTAAACTCAATTTCTTTTGCGCATTCCGGATTGTTGCCGTTTATATTAGAAATGCCATTAACAGAATACAGAATCTCATCCGAATCAATCTCATTTAATGGCAAAACAATAGGCTTCTCCATATCGAAATCGATAATAAAAAGAAAAGGTATTCGTTTTTTGCCAAATTGATTAATCCTATTTATAGTAGTTTGCAATACCTTTACTTAGTTTTTTTACAAAATTACACTTTTGCTATTATACTACATTTGCAAAAACAATAAGTTTGAAACTCATCATCATCGATAATTACGATTCTTTTATTTACAACCTGGTTCAGTTAGTTGAACAGGCCGGGGTTAGTGATTATTTAATTTTGAAGAACGATGAACTTGATAAGCTTGGGGCGAAAGATTTTGACAGAGTATTAATTTCGCCGGGGCCCGGCATTGCAAAAGAAGCCGGACAGTTAATGTGGTTTTTAAAGAAATTTCATAGTTCGGTGCCAATGCTTGGCATTTGCCTTGGTCATGAAGCTATTGCTGAACTTTTCGGGGCTAAACTTGTTCAAATGAAAGAACCGATGCACGGCATAAAAAACAAGGCTTCTATTGTAGTAGCTGATAGAATTTTCAACGGATTACCCTCAAATTTTTTCATAGGTCATTACCATTCGTGGAATATCGACGAACAATCGATTCCTCATGAATTAGAAATAATACTGAGAGATGAAAATAATTTGAATATGGCCATCAGGCATAAAAAACTCGACCTTACCGGTTTACAATTCCATCCCGAGTCAATAATGACTGATTATGGTTTGGAAATGATTAAAAACTGGTTAGCCCAATAGTATTTCCAGCTATTTAGTCTTAGATAATTGCAATGAAATTACAATAAAGTAAATTCCATAAAATAACAAAGTAACCGAAATAAGCCAGATAAGCATCATGGCTTCTGCAGCAGGATATAAACTAATCCAGATTCCCCCCGCAAAAATAATTATCCCCATAAGCATATCAAACCAACTGCCAAGTACCTTGTTATTATGTTCACCAATGCCATTGAAAAACGTAAATATTCCAACAAACATCATCCAAAATCCAACAAAGAAAGGCAATACCTCGGCTGTTACAGCCGGATGTGAAATAAATATTGCCCCAATAATAACGTTGATAATACCGCTAAACATCAGCCATGGCCAGTTTGATGCTATGTGCTTTGACGACACTGAATAGCCAATTTGAAAGACGCCTGCTATAAGCGATGCCCAGCCTATAAAAAATGCAAGTTCGAGAATCGAATCTGCAGGATGTCCCCAAACTTTAAAAGCCAGAATTAAAAAAATAATTCCTGCGAGTAGTAATAACCACCAATTTGTTTTCATACTTTTTGTCATGATTTTTTTATTTAGTTAATAATTACATCATTGCAACGGCTTCAATTTCAACCAATGCGTTTAAAGGCAGCCCTTTAACAGCAAAAGCTGCACGAGCAGGGGGGGTAACCGGAAAATATGTTCCATAAACGGCATTCATTTCAGCGAAAAGGCTCATGTCGTTTAAATATATTGTGCACTTCAATATTTTACTAAGGTCATTGCCAAAACCTGCTGACTGAACAATAGCCTGGATGTTCTTCATTACCTGTTCGGTTTGTTCAGCTACACCTCCCGGCACAACGCTGCCGGTTTCTGGGTCAACCGGCACCTGGCCTGAAATAAAAAGCATTCCGTTTTGCTCAACTGCCTGGCTGTAAGGGCCAATGGGCGCAGGAGCATTATCAGTATAAATTATTTGTTTCATGTGTTATTATTTATTTTTTACGGGTCACATGGAATACGCCATGATTAACAATAATATCATCTTCTCTTTGTGTTTTTTGAATCATGGCTATTTCATATGTATAAAATTATTTCAACTTTTCACTTTTCTAGATATTTCTCAAATTTAATAAACTATTGTAATTGAGAGAATATTTTCAATCTATTCAAAACTCCACTCTGAACCGTCTTTGGTATCCTTAATATTAATTTTAAGCTTACTAAGGTCTTCTCTTATACGGTCGGCAGTAGCCCAGTCTTTATTAAGTTTTGCATCATTGCGTATTACAAGGATTGTATTCATCAATTGGTCGATAAGCAGGTCGCTATTTTTACCTGACTCATTTTTTAACCCCAGTACTTTAAATATAAAAACAGCGAACAGTTCCTTTACAAAACTGATGTCTTCTTTGGTTAATTTTTCTTTACCGTCGTTAACCTGATTTATCAATCTTGAGAGATCGAAAAGATAGGCAATAGTTATTGGAGTATTAAAATCATCGTTCATGGCCTCATAAAGCCTTGATTCAAATTGCCTTACATCAATCGTTGATTTTTCTGTGGGCACCAGCTTATCAATAATTTCAATTGTGTTAAATAGTTTATGCATACCTTTCTCAGCAGCTTGTAACGCTTCGTTCGAGAAATCGAGAGTGCTGCGATAATGTGCTTGAAGTATGAAGAAACGAATAGTCATTGGGCTATAGGCGCGAGTTAGTAGCTCTTGATTGCCGCTAAAAAATTCATCAAGAGTGATGAAGTTATTCAGGGATTTACCCATTTTCTGCCCCCCAATGGTAATCATATTATTATGCATCCAATACTTAACCGGATCGTGGCCACGTGATGCATTCGACTGTGCAATTTCCGATTCGTGATGAGGGAAAAGCAAATCCATTCCGCCACCATGTATATCAAACTTTTCGCCAAGGTATTTAGCACCCATAGCAGAGCATTCCAAATGCCAGCCAGGGTATCCATCACTCCATGGAGAGGGCCATTGCATTATATGTTTCGGGTCAGTTTTTTTCCACAGGGCAAAATCATAGCTGTTCTTTTTTTCATCTTGTCCCGCAAGGATGCGTGTATTTTCGAGCAAATCTTCTGTTTTGCGCCCCGAAAGTTTTCCGTATTGATAATCTTTATTATACTTTTCTACATCAAAATACACTGATCCATCCGCCTCATAAGCATAACCGTTATTCAGAATGGATTTAATAAGCTCTATTTGCTCGATAATATGGCCGGAAGCTGTGGGCTCAATACTTGGGTGAAGCACATTTAACTGATCCATATTTTTATGATAACGATCGGTAAACAGCTTCACTACTTCCATTGGTTCCAACGACTCAAGCCTTGCTTTTTTAACAATTTTATCTTCGCCTTCATCAGCATCATTCTCAAGATGACCAACATCTGTAATATTGCGAACATAGCGCACCTTATAACCGATGTGCATCAAATACCTAAAAACAACATCGAAAGTAATCGCCGGTCGTGCGTGACCTAAATGTGCATCCCCATAAACCGTAGGGCCACAAACATACATGCCCACATGTGGAGGTACAATGGGTTCAAACTTTTCCTTTGTCCGCGATAAGGTGTTATATATTTGCAGATTGTTGTTCATTGATTTGATTTTAAAGATGCAAAATTAGGGAAAAACAGGTAATTTAGATTTGAAATATCGCCAAGCTGCCAGATTGCAAAGAATAAACAAATTAGAACTCCTTAACAAAACATCTCCTACGTTTATGTTGAATGTGGTCGTAATTTTTCCAGGTTGTGGAGCCTTTAAAGTTGGTTTCAAACATTCCGGTGGTTTCAACATAGCTTACGCCTGTATCAATTAAAGTTTGCTGTAACTCGCTTATTAAAATTGCCGGTAATCCAAGTTTTTGATAACGTGGATCAACTCCGGTAAGAAGTAAATCCATTACTTCAGGATTTTTAAGCGCTTTTTTGATGTGTATAAACCCGAATGGGAATAACTTTCCATTTGCCTTTTGCATTGCCTTCGACAAGCTTGGGAGGCCCACAATAAAGGCAACAACCTCACTTTCTTGTTTAATAATGACAATATATTTGGGCGGTAATACCGCTATGTATTTTTTAGTGGCGCTATTTATAAGCTTATCCGTAAAAGGAGTAACATAGGGCAGTTCCTCAAAAGCACGATTCAACAAATGAAAAACATCTTTAAGATAAAGTTTCATTTCACGTTTTTCCTTAAAGTGAATAACTTCGAGGTTATTTCTTTTTTTGATGATCTCGACAAGTCGGGCAGCTTTTTCGGGTATCTCTTCAATTTTGAGCCTATACTCTACCCAGTCATTTTCCTTAACATAACCAAGGTCTTCAATTAGATTTTGCATGTAAGGATAATGCATCACCGAAGCAATTGAAGGGAGGTGCTCAAATCCTTCAATAAGTAAGCCCTGATTATCAAGGTTAGTAAAACCGAGGGGGCCATGAATGCCAATCATGCCCTGTTGTTTAATCCAGCTTTCAGCGGTGTGGAATAATTTTTTTGTAACATCGCTATCATCAATTACCTCAAAACGGGTAAAGCGACCCATCTCTTTGCCGGTTTTTTTATTGTAATCTTTATTAATGATGGCGCCTATTCTGCCAACACACTTTCCATTCCTCCAGGCAGTCCAGAATTTTGCATCACAAAAATCAAATGCAGGGTTTGTTTGTGCATTAAGCTGTTTAATTTCATCGTGTTTAATTGGAGGTATCCACATATTATTACCTCTGTATAAATCAAACTGAAAATCAACAAATGCCTTTTTGTCCTTATTGGATACAACTTCTTTTATTTCAATCATATTAGCAGGGTTATTTTATTTCAATGCAAATATACTACATCAATATCAAGTAAACAGATAATGTGGTAGTTTTTGCAATAGTTTATAAATTTCGACCGGGATTAACATCCCGTTTTCTTTCCAGACCCAATATAAAATAGTGGAAAAAGAAAACCTCCAAAACATAAACTTTGGAGGCTCCAATTAAATTTACTGTAACTGATCAGTACGCTTAAAATGTTGATTCTAATGTTATTAATATGTCAATCTATTTTAGAGGATCACGATTCAATAAACTAACTATAAGAAATCCCGAGTTTAGCGCTGATTTTTTCCATCATATCGGCAACCATCTCCTCTAGTTTGTATTTTGGATTCCAGCCCCATTCTTCTCTGGCAGCAGAATCATCCATACTATTGGGCCATGTAGCCGCAATAGCTTCTTTCATGGGGTCAACATCGTAAATCATTTCAAAATCAGGAATGTGCTTCTTTACTTCAGCTGCAAGTATTTCCGGGTCGTAACTCATAGCAGTAACATTAAATGCGTTCCTGTGGATCAATTTCGAGGGATCTGCCTCCATTAAATCAATAGCACAATCCAATGCATCCGGCATATACATCATATCAAGGAATGCCCCTTTTGGTAATGGGCATGTAAATTTCCTGTTTTTGATGGCTTCGTAGTAAATCTCCACGGCATAATCTGTGGTTCCACCTCCGGGTAATGTAACAGATGAAATAATTCCGGGATAACGCAAACCACGGGTATCAACGCCAAAACGTTTATAATAATAATCGCTCAATAATTCGCCAGCTACCTTGGTTACTCCATACATTGTGGTTGGGCGTTGTATAGTATCCTGAGGTGTATTATCAAGGGGTGTGGTAGGGCCAAAAGCACCAATTGAACTTGGGAAGAATACGGCACAACCATGTTCACGTGCAACTTCAAGCACGTTAAAAACACCGTTTACCCCTACATTCCACGCAGCCTGTGGTTTTGCTTCGGCTACTGCTGATAGTAACGCTGCCAGATTATAAATGGTATCAATCTTATATTTTTTTACAATTTCATTTAACTTGTCGACGTCAGTAGCATCTACTCTTTCAAGAGGTCCTGAATTTGCCAGTTCTTCGGAAGGCTGAGTGCTGCGAAATCCGGCAACCACATGGTCGTTTCCGTAACGCTTTCTTAATTCCATGGTGAGCTCCGATCCAATTTGTCCTACAGAGCCGATAATCAATATATTTTTCATAATAATATTTTGGTGTTAGTTAATTAACAATGTGTGGCAAAAATAATTATTTTTGCACTCCATAAAATCATTTTTAATTACGATAATTATTTTTTTAAAATTAAAGTGAAAATTACAATTCCCTTTAAGCAATCTAACAACTAAAAACATAAACAACATGTACGGAAAAATTAAAGACCATCTTGCAGCTGAGCTAAAAAATATTAAAGAAGCCGGCTTGTTCAAAAATGAACGGATTATTAAATCTCCACAGGGAGCTGAAATTGCACTGACTACAGGACAAGAAGTATTGAACTTTTGTGCCAATAATTACTTGGGTTTATCTAATCATCCGCGCCTGGTTAAAGCAGCAAAAGACACCCTGGATTCTCATGGATTTGGCATGTCTTCGGTTCGGTTTATTTGCGGATGCCAGGATATTCATAAAACCCTTGAAGCTAAAATTGCCGAGTTTTTTGGTACTGAAGATACCATCTTATATGCTGCTTGTTTTGACGCAAACGGTGGTGTTTTTGAGCCAATTTTAACCGAGGAGGATGCCATAATTTCCGATTCGCTAAACCATGCTTCCATCATCGACGGGGTAAGGTTATGTAAAGCTCAACGCTTCCGGTTTAAAAATGCTGACATGGGAGACCTTGAAGAACAATTGAAAAAGGCTTCTGAAACTGCCCGTTTTAAAATTATTGTTACTGATGGGGTATTTTCTATGGATGGAAACGTAGCTCCAATGGACAAGATCAATGAACTGGCCAAGAAATATGATGCAATGATCATGATCGACGAATGCCACTCAGCCGGTGTTGTTGGTAAAACCGGCCGCGGGGTAACTGAGTTATTTGATATCCGTGGGGAGGTTGATATTATTACAGGCACATTAGGAAAAGCCTTTGGTGGAGGTATCGGTGGATTTACAACCGGTAAAAAAGAGATCATCGAAATGTTGCGCCAGAAGTCACGTCCTTATTTATTCTCAAACTCATTAATCCCTGCTGCTGTTGGGGCCGGAATTGAGATGTTTAACATGATGGAGGAAACTACTGAGTTACAAGATAAGCTGCATTGGAATTCCGAATATTTCATCACTAAAATGAAGGAAGCCGGATTTGACATTAAACCGTCAAAATCCGCAATTTGTGCAGTAATGCTTTATGATGCTAAACTATCGCAGGATATGGCAACCAAATTACTGGACGAAGGTATTTATGTAATTGGGTTCTATTATCCGGTAGTTCCGAAAGGGGAAGCACGTATCCGCGTTCAGCTATCAGCCGGCCACAACAAAGAACACCTTGATAAAGCCATCGCAGCATTTACAAAGGTTGGTAAAGAGCTGCGTGTGATTAAGTAATTAGCACTTGCCAGAAATCGCCAATTTCTTCGTTATGCTCGTGTAGAAATCCTGTCATTTATAATAGTAAACCCTTGATTTTCTGCACTTCGCAAGCCTCGAACTTGACGATTTCTGACGAAGCACTCCAAATTTTAGATTTCTTGGGGTGATTAAAGCTAATTGGGATTCTCCTTTATAATAACTTTTGCTGCAAGAGGCAACAAAGTGAAATGCAAAGGTGAGTGTCCTAACGATTCCCCATCGGTTTCAAGAAATACTGACTTTTTAGGCACCGCAGTTACTGTAAACTGATTTCCTGTAAAAGTTTCAACTTCTTTTATCTTAATAAACGAACCATCATAAAGGTTTTTAATATTTCTAAGAACCTTTAAGCGCGATACTTTTCTGATAACCGTAACATCAAAAAGGCCGTCATCGGGTTTGGCAAATGGTAATTGCATCATACCACCGCCATTGTATTTGCATATTCCCACACTCATGCTAAATACCTTTCCGGAAAAAATACGTTCGTTCTCTGTGTCAATTTCTATAAAATTGTAAGTAAACTGAAACAATCCTGTAATCAAATTGAACATATAGGAAAATGCACCACCTGCCCCTTTTTGTTTGGCAATATTGGATTTTTTAGCAACCAATGCATCGAAGCCCATGCCGGCGATATTTATAAAATAATGTGTTTTTTCTTTGTTATGATGCAGATATTTTACTTTTCCAACATCCTGCAAAAATGTATTGTTATGTTTTATTATTTTAATTTGCTCCAAATAATCCTGAGGTATGCCGTACATGCGGCCCCAATCGTTACCTGTTCCTACGGTTATTACTCCAATCGCTATATCAGTAGTTGAAACTGTGTTTTGCGAGAAAACCCCATTCAGCACCTCATTTAGAGTGCCATCTCCCCCAACAACAATAATCTTTCTAACACCATTTTTTTGAACAGCTTTTTTAACAAGCTTAGTGGCATGATATTGATATTCGGTAAAAACGCATTCCATGTTGAACCCCTCTGCCTCCAGTAATTTTCTGATATCCGGCCAGTCAGCCCGCGTTTTATTATTGCCCGCCTGCGGGTTTACTACAACGTACCATTCTGAATTTGAGTCTTTTTTCAAAATATATTTTGGTTTGGTTTATCAATAATAAACTACAATTATACAAAACTTCTTATAGATACAACAATCCTTTTTATCCGATACCTGATCTTTGATGTTTTTTTAAGCAAAACATTTTCAGGATATTTGTGGATATACTCCTTGCCCATGTTCAAGTATTCAGAATAATATGTTCTGGCTGATAACCCCCATTTAAGTAAAAACGTATTACTGCCCATATTTTTTTTTACTCTGCCTGTCGATTTTTCTCCGAAATGATAAACTTTGCTTTTTCCCACGCCGTAAAAAATCCTAACACCTGCCTGCCATAACTTCATCGAAAAATCAGGATCGGAGTACATGCCGGGTGTAAATTCAATGCTAAAACCGCCAACCATGTCCCATGTTTTTTTATGAATAACAGTTGGTGGCCATGAACTTCCACACCAGTTTTTCATTAGCAAATTATTACACTCCAACAATAGCTCTTCCTCTTTAAAAGTTTGTATTGAATTTCCGAAATTTTTAATTATAGCAACATAATTAGGATTTGTGGTCTTAACCGGTTCAATGAGGGTTGATGATAATAAGAAATAATCGGTATCAAGTTTGTTTATTTCATTGAGCAATTCTGCATCCCATCCCGGGCAGGCATACATATCATCATTCATGTAAACAATATAGTTGGTGTTTACGTGTGGTCGGCATGAATTTACTGCGTAACAAATGCCAAGGTTTGCTTCCGAATGAATATAGTCAATCTCTTTCTGGCCATCTATCCACTCTAAAGTTCCGTCGTTCCCCTCATTCACAGCAACGATAATCTGATTATCGAATGAAGAGTTCAGTCGAAGACTTTTAATGCATAATTTCAAATAATCCAGATTATTCCATGTTGGTATAATAATGGAAAAATTCTCTTTATTTTTCGACCTGATATTTTCAGAAATATCTATCATTCAGATTTTTGTTTTTTCTCAGATTTATAAAGATCTCTTAATTTCCTGTATTTAGTGTGGGTAGCACCCGCCGAGATATAACATATTATAAAACCAGTGCGGCCATCCATAAAGCCAAGCCTTATAAAATAACTCTGAATAAACTTAACTACCGGTCCTAACCATATCTTGTAATACGGGGCTTTTTTTCCTTTCTTAAAATCGGCCTGGGCACCAAGAGTGGTAAATATTTCTGTCTGCTTCTTCTGGTCGGCCACCGAATGAAATGAATAGTGCAGTAGGTCGCCTTTCAAATGTTCCGCCCTTCCTCCTTCCTGCAGCTTAAATTGCTCATGTATTATCACGCCTTCCCATTTTCCTTTTCTGCGGTCAAACAGGCGCATTTTCCGGTCGGGATACCAGCCGCAATGATGAACCCACTTACCGGCATAATTGGTCATGCGATTCATTGTGTAGCCATCTGCATCAAATGCCATTTTAGCTTGCATAACCGAGTTTTTCAACTCTTTCGATAGTACTTCATCTGCGTCAAGCGATAAGATATATTCGTGCAAAGCCTTACTGTTGGCGTAGTTCTTCTGATTTACATAGTCAACAAAACCATGTTTAACAAAACTCACCCCATAACTTTTACATATTTGCTCAGTATTATCGGTTGAATACGAATCGACAACAACAATTTCATCCGCAACAGTCGATACTGAATCCAAACATCTTGCGATATTCTTTTCCTCGTTGAACGTAATTATGACAACCGATAATTTTACCATAGCATTATGAATGAGCCAAAGATATAGGATTTTTATTTCCTAACGATCTTTGTCTATTTTTGCAAACATTTTAATATAGATAAATGCACCTACAGGAGATAATAATATTTAGCGGTTTTCTGATATTCATCATACTCATGTTGATTATCGACATTGGTGTATTAAATAAAGAGGCAAAAGAAGTAGGTTTTAAAAGTGCACTTTACTGGACAATCGGTTGGGTGTCGCTTTCGCTGATATTTTGGGGTGTAATTTATTTGTTTGGTGATAGAATTCATAACATCCAAACTATTGAGGATCTCAAGCACATAGTAGAAAAATATGATCATCCTATAAAAATAACTACAGAAAACTTTGAACTACATATTGCTGACTACCGACGTAATTTAAGCCTGGAATATATTACCGGTTACTTAATTGAATATGCTCTTTCGGTTGATAATATTTTTGTGATATTAATGATATTTTACTCATTCGGATTAGAGAAAAAGTACTATCACAAAGTATTGTTTTGGGGAATCTTGGGGGCAATAATTATGAGGTTCCTGTTTATTTTCGTTAGCGCCGCATTAATCCAGCAGTTTGTTTGGGTGTTATACATTTTTGGACTTTTGCTTATTTTTACGGGGGCTAAAATGTTTATCGACAGAAATAAAAAGGGAACTATTGATACCGGAAATCATAAAATAGTAAAACTTGCCTCAAAAATCTTTTCAGTTGACAGGGAATATAAGGGACCTTTATTTTTCATCAAAAAAGATGGGAAAACGTATATTACTACACTGTTTATTATCTTGCTTGTTATTGAATTCACTGATGTTATTTTTGCAGTTGACTCCGTTCCCGCAATTTTTTCAATAACACATGATCCATACATTGTTTATTTCTCAAATATCTTTGCAATTATCGGACTGCGTTCTCTTTTCTTCCTTGTAGAAAACATTGTTGAAAAATTCAGGTATTTAAAAATCGGATTGTCGGTATTGCTAGTTTTTATCGGAGTTAAAATGCTGATTCATGATTTCTTTCAGATAAGCACAATGTATTCGCTATTAACAGTATTAGCAATTCTTACAATTAGTGTTGTGGCATCATTACTTTTTCCTATTCAGCGGTTTTCTTACCCCGACGCTGATAGTACCAGCTAACGAAAAATAATATCCCCACAATAAAAAGTGGACCGGAAATGCCAAAATAGGCAGAAATGTGAAAATTGCCCCATGCCCAAGCAATATAAAAAATTCCAAGCGCAAAATAAAATATTGCTCCAAATAACTCCCTTCGCCAGGCAATAACAAGCGAAACTAAAATTATTGCAGTAGGGATAAGATGAATCAGAAGTGCCATAATTGTATCCCAAAGTGTTCTGTTTTCCTCAAAAACATCTAAAGCAAATAAGCTGCTGAATGCAGCAAACCATATTACAAGGATCCTGGGTGTCCAAAATAAAATGTAGGATGAATGTTTCATATGATTAAACTTTAGTTGTAAATAATCAATAAAGATAATACAATACATAAAGTTTGTTAAATTAAATATTTTTTGAGGTTCCGAATTTAAGGTTTCAGGTTTGAAAACTCTCGTGTATATTTGCAGTGGCGAACTCATTTAAATTTGAGCTTAGTTACTTCAGAAAATCCAAATTATGAAACGAGTACTTATTGCAACAGGGGGTGGCGACTGTCCGGGTTTAAACGCGGTTATCAGGGCTATTGTACACAGGGCTTCCAAAGAAAATGACTGGCAGGTGCTTGGAAGCATACAGGCTTTTAACGGTGTGCTTTGGGAGCCCAATGAAATAGTTGAGCTTGATAACAAGAAAGTTGCAGGCATTCACTTTCAGGGAGGAACAATCCTTGAAACCACTAATAAAGGGGGACCTTTTGCATGGCCGGTTAAAAATAATGAGGGTATTTGGACGACTGTTGACAGGTCGGATGAGATGTTGCGCAAATTACAGCACATGAACATTGATGCTGTTATAAACATCGGTGGCGATGGTTCTCAGTCAATCTCACAGCGTTTATACGAAAAAGGACTAAATATAATTGGTGTTCCTAAAACCATTGATAATGATTTAAGCAGCACCGATACTACTTTTGGATTTCAAACTGCCGTACAAATTGCCACAGAAGCAGTTGACAAACTTGTTACTACAGCAGCAAGCCATAACCGGGTTTTTGTGTTGGAGGTTATGGGCAGGAATGCCGGCTGGATTGCTATCCATTCAGCAATAGCAGGTGGAGCAGAAGTTTGCCTAATTCCCGAAATTCCCTATGATATAAATAAAGTTAATGCAGCTCTTGAAAAGAGGTTTCAAAAAGACAGAGGGTTTGCTGTTGTGGTAATTTCAGAAGGTGCATATCCTGAGCATGGTAGTATTGTTTCAAAGGAAAACACAGAGATTGGATATGAAAATGTAAAACTCGGTGGAGTTTCACGGCAATTAATTAAAGAGCTGGCTGAGGCAGGTTTTAGGCACGATATGCGTGAAACAATACTTGGCCACTTACAACGTGGTGGCGTACCAATAGCATACGACAGGGTGCTTTCGGCCCAGATGGGAGTTAAGGCAATGGAGATGGCAATTGATGGAGATTTTGGCAAAATGGTAGCATATCACCACCCTGATTTTGTGTCGGTTGACCTGAAAGACGCAATTGCTCTTCCTAATCTTGTTACAAAAAATAATGCCCTGATCAGTACTGCCAGAGGCCTGGGAATTTGTCTTGGTTATTAACGGCTACCAGTTTAGTTCGTGAACAATAAAGTTTGTTGATCTATAAGATTCCAGAACTTGCTTACGGGAGGCTTCAGCTTCCCTTTTTGTTGCAAAGCCATTTGAAGTACGATGGCCACGATCGGTTTGTCCCCAGTTGGGCACTTGTTTTACTAATAGATCGTTAAACTTATAATTCAATTCGTATCTTTTATGTTGCAAATGTACATTACTTATATACATATGATAAGCCTTGTTATCACCTCCTTCGGGATCGCAATAGCTTGACGAAAAAATATAGTAATAAAAAGGCCCTACTGATAAATCAGGCATAGGAGCAACGATAAAAATATTATTATCCCTTTCTGTTTCCTTCTCAGGTGGATCTACCGAATTATTATAAATATCACCGATAAAATCATAACAAATTGTCAACCCCGAAAGTAAAATATCTAGGTCTCCATCTTTGTCATAGTCGCCCCATAATGCCTTGCCGTCAGCTACTCCGGGTAAACCGGCAATAATATTTTCAAATTCAAATCCGAGTTTGTTTTTATAAACTATAGTATAAGGGCGCTCTAACGATTCGCCGGTCATGATAATATCTAAATCATTGTCATTATCATAATCTCCCAAATCGATGCTGCAGCCTTTTAAGGGTCTTAAGGATACAGGGACTTCTCCAAAGTAGGTGCCGGATTGGTTTTTATAGATCATACAGATTGGATAACCTTCGCTATCTTCTCCACTAACAATAAAATCCATATACAAATCATTATCAAGATCGCCCCAGGCTCCTGCGCTGTTCATAAGTGGGATAAACTGCTGGCTCAATTTAACGAATTTACTGTTGTTGTTTTTATAAACGGCAGTAACAGGTAAACCTCCTGCATTTCCGGTTATTAAAATATCCAGATCTTTATCATTGTCGAAATCGCCCCAGGTTGCATTTCCATAATATACGCCGGGGATTCCGGGATTTGTTTCCGTAAATATTCCTCTATCATTACGGTAAATTATTGTTAAAAGTTGGTTGTCGAACTGTTTCCCGGTTGCAAGAATATCAAGATCATCATCGTTATCAAAGTCACCCCATTCGAGCGAACCATCAATTAGGGGTGTAAAAATTTCCCTGATCGCAGAAAAACGATTCCCGCCATCATTTCTGTAAAGTTTCATTAATAATTGATTATCAGGAGTGAGGCCTGTAACAATAATGTCTTCATCTCCATCTCCGTCATAGTCTGCTGATGCAGCATCACCCGCATAAAGTGCAGGAAGGTTTGTTGAAATATGCTTGAATTTATTTTTGCTTAAGAACGAGTTAGCCTGAGAAGTAACAAAATGCCTGTCATTCTTGTAATAGTCTCCGGCTAAATATGCTATCAAATTGATCTTGTCACCATTGTCGATCCAAGTGGAAACAGGTTGCATAACGCCCACAAAATCGGTTTTTACTTTCTCAAATACCTGCGCCCAAATATTGGTTATCCCACAAAACAGAGCCGATAACAATAAATATTTTTTCCACATAATTTTAAATATAAATTAATGCCTAAAAGTAATAACAATTTATTTAATTGCAATTCCTGTCAATTTTATTTTAACCCCTTAATCAATCCTTTCTGATTAATGCTAAAAGATCGAAATTAATTAGCTTGTTTGCCGACGCTATTATAATAACAGTTCCGGTAATTGAAATCACTAAAATGATTGATATCAAAAGTGTCCATGGGATTTCTACTCCGGTAAGTAATGAAGGAAGGGTGGCGATAATTGCAGGAATAGTGCCTGTAATTATTCCCGCAAACAGTATCATCAAATATTCTTTATATACCATTAAACGAAGCTTTTTTGAAGTAAATCCGCTTGCTATAAGAAAAGCATATTCTTTTTTCCTGGAGTCGATATTTCTCATCAAAATTAATCCCAGACCAAAAATACCCAGCAACATGCCCAGTCCGCCAAGTGTAATAAAAACAGTAAGGTAAGTATTTGTAACCTCGTAAAACGATGCAAGGCGGTCATCGGTGTATTCAACATTAATGCCATAAGTGTTAAATAAATTATCAATACTGGTTTTATAAACCTCTTTTTTGTCCGGATTTCCTCGGGCTAATAATATCGTACTGCCAGCGATAGAAGGCATAAAGCGACTAAAATTTTCACGTCCGATAATAACTGAACCCTGGAAGACCGACGGTTTAAGACCTCCTGCAAATACAATATGCAGGATTTCTCCGCTTTCAGCTATTATCGATAAAGTATCTCCAACCTTTAGTTTTAATCCCCATGTTAGTACTGTTTGATCGGCAATACCATAAATAACATTTTCTTTGGCCGGTATTTTGAGTGCGTCCCATGGGTTGTTAACCTGTAACCTCGTTAATGCATTTGCAAATGAAAAAGACTCAGAGTGAGCAAGGATATCACTATCAATACCCAAAACTGATGGCACTGCAATCTGGTTCAGGTTGAGACAACTGGCATCATCTCCCTCCATCTTTAATGCCTGAAGGAAAAATAATTCGGAGTAATCTTCATTATCGAGACCGATTTTTATTCTGTCGTCAGGAAAATTAAGGTTTTCTTTAATTGGCGTCATTGTTTCGCACCACAACAAATATCCTCCGGTACCACTTTGGTTCGACAGATAATCGAGGTCGAAACTCTTCCTGTTTGCCCCGGTAATTATGATAACGAAAAGTCCCGCCGCAATAAAAATAACAGGACTGAGTGCTTTGGAAGGATAAAAAGCATAATAAAGCCAGGAATATTTTTTCATTGATATAAACGACCCGTTATTTGCTCTGGTCGTAAACCAAATAACCCATCTGAAAAACAGTAGCAGGCTTATGAAAATTAAAGCGCCGCCAATAAAAAACAGCATTGTGGTTTTTTCGGATAAAAGAAACGTAGTTAAAAACGGAATGCTTGCAATAATAACAGAAAGCGGAAATAGCCAACGAATATATCTTGTATTTCTTTTATTGCTTTCCGGTAGTTTATCTTTGTTCAGCCCTAGTAAAAAGCTTCGCGTTTTAACCAATAAAACAATAATGGAGATAAAAAATGTGCTTATAAGGGCTATAACAAGCATTCCGGGATCCGTATATGAAGACAAGGTGTTTGTTTGTACGGCGCCTTCCCATACCGTATTAAGGGCATAAATTATCACATCATTAAAAAGCACCCCAAGGAAAACTCCTGCCAAGGAGGCTAAAAATGAAATAAACGCGGTTTCATACAACAATATCAATGCAATTTTACTATTTCTGAATCCCAATGAGAACAGAGTTACTACCTGGTTTTTTCTGCTTTCAAAGAAAGAAGAAACGAGCAGTGACAATAATAATATGCTTGAGGCAATAATGAAAAAGCTCAGGCTAAGAAACAGTGCTGAAAAATCAACACCATTATTTGCAGCCATCATCCCCTCGGCATAGGCATCACTAACAGAGAATCCAAGTTTTGCGGGATTAAGTTTTCCTGTAAAATCAGATACTATTTCTGCTTCTTCCTTGTCGATGGGAAAACGTAATGCCGTTGCCGGACCAAAATTATTCCCCCATATACTAACCCCTTCCTCGTAATTAATAAATGCTTTGGGCGTTCCTTTAAAATTATACCAATAGTCCTCGTCCTTTTCCCTGATATTATCGTAATTAATCGATACCCCGGCATCCCAATTTGAGCAACTTTCGCTACCGGCAATTCCGGGAAACTCAGGCATAAAATTTGGGTCACCCCAGATTTTATCAATACTCACAATCTTGTCAACAATAAATTCAGAAGAGTCTTCAGAAAGGTTGTTTTTACTATCGCTAACATAATACCTCAGCACAACCGTGTCGCCGGGTTTTGCAGCCAGATCTTCGGCAAGCCATGTATTAATTGTAATATTTTTCCCTTGAGGGCTTTCCATGTACAAATTTTCAGGAATTGCAGAAACAAATGAATATGGCGTAGATTTGCAATTTGCATTGATGCTGTTTGCCAGATAAGTGATCAGGGGGCTGGCCTGAGGAGTGGCAACCATAATCTCTCTCACTACATTCTCATCAATAAAAATCCTGTCGGAGACAATCTCATATTGATTTAACGTTTCTATCTTCCTTATGTGTAAGCCGGCATCTTCCGGCGCAAGAACCTCTTTTAAAGCGTTTTCTGCTACTTCCGGAGTAATAAATTTATTGTTTTCGATAAGCATGCGGTTAGTTTTCGCGCCACCTTCGAAGGCCTGTCCGAGATCGGAAAGGTTAAAAAAAATATTTAACGCTTTAATCTGACTAATTCCAAGTGTAAAATTATCATAAGAGTCATTATTGGCTATGGCGCCAACGGTAAGTATTATTGATTCGTGAGGGTCCAATTCCGGGGCAAAAGGTGCATTTAACGGAATGTTTGAAATGCTTTCAAAACGAACTATGATGTCGTCGCCGATATTTATTTTCAATCTATCGGCAAGTTTTTTATTTATGAGAGCTTCACCGGGTGCTAATTCTTCCCTTGAATATTCAGGGTTAAACCTGAAAAAATCATTCCACACACCAAATATCTGCACGTTTACAACTGATTCTCCTGTATTAAAATTGGTGGTATATCCTTTAAGCTCAAGTATGCTTGTGCATTTGACATTTATTTTCTTCTGAAGTTTATTGCTTAATTCAGGGTTGAAATACCTTAACCCGGAACTAATTACAACCCCTGCATTATTGAGCTTCTTTTCGGTATTTGCTTTTAATGTTTGTCGCACAGAGCTTCCGGTAAGCAATGAGCCTGCAATAATTGCAGCTAAAAATGCAGTTATAAGGAACTGGTAAAAAAGCGGTGCGCGGTAATAAACCAACGACCTTAAAACAATATTCAAAATCCCCTTTCGCATCAATTTACTATTTAGTTGGGTTCGTTTCATCCTTGTTTATCAAGCTGATGGTACAAGAACACCCTTTTCTATATGCATTTTTTTCTGCATTTTGGAGGCCAGATTTTCAGAATGAGTTACCACTATCAATGTGGTTCCAAGCTCCTTATTCAGATCAACCAATATATTGGCCATTAACATTGCATTATCCTCATCGAGAGATCCGGTTGGCTCATCGGCAAGGAGCAATTCGGGTTTATTAATTAGCGCCCGCACCAGTGTAGCCCTCTGCGCTTCGCCTCCTGATACCTGCCACGGAAATTTGTTTTTAATTTCAACAATCCCTGTTCTTTCCATTAACGTTAAAGCATATTTTGAAGCCTCATTCTTGCTGTTATTGCTTTCTTTATTTGCCAGCAGAGGAAGTAATATATTCTCATAAATTGTAAGATGCGGCAGCAGCAGGTGATCCTGAAATATAAATCCTATTTTCCGGCTCCTGTAATATGCAGCCCTGTCGGCATCCAGCTTTGTAATATCTTCACCATTAAAAAAAACTTCGCCCTTATCAGGTACTGTTAACATGCCTATAATATTTAGCAGCGTCGTTTTTCCCGACCCCGAAGGCCCCGTTATAGCAAGAGAACATGATTCTTTAATTTCAAGGTCAAGGTTATCAAGTACCTGTCCGCGTTGCTGATATGATTTTGATAGTTTATTTATTTTGATCATGCTAAAACATTTATAGTGTTTTTGTCAGCTTTTTATAGACTTCAATTAAACCCAATGCCATAGCTTTTGGTGTAAGGTTCTGGCTTATGGTTTCTCTGCCTGCTAATCCTATTTTATGCAGTTTCTCCCTGTCGTTAAGCAGTTCGTCAAGAGTTTCGGCAAGTTTTTCCACGGTATCCGGAGTATATGTAACACCCCCTTTTGTGGATTCTACAATTTCAGGAAAAGCACCAGTATGTGGCTGAACAACCGGTACAGCTGAAGATATGGCTTCAAGAAGATATAATCCATAAGCGTCGTGTTTTCTAACCGGAACACTAAGCAAATCGATGGAATTGAAAAATGACTGCTTTTGTGCACCGGAAAAAGCATTGTATAGGATTACATCGTTTTCCAGACCTTCTTTTTTCAACTTTGTTGTTTGCTCTTTGATAAAACCCTTTTCGTCGCTGGTATATCCTCCGCTAAGATGCAGCTTAAGGCCGGGATGTGTATTTCTTTTTCTAATAATTATATATGCGTCGATAATCTTATCCAGTCCGTTCATTTTGTTAAGACGGGAATAGTATCCTATTGATGGTGCCTCAGAAGAATTATATAGTTTGCGGTCCCGTACAACTTCAAGCGCCGACGGAACAACATAAATTTTGTCTTCACTAATCCCCGTTTTTGAAATTATGAGCTTTTTAAAGTAATGGCTTGTGGTAATAAAAAGATCAATGTGCTTTTCCTCCGCAGAGATAAGTTGCCAGGCCATGGTGCCATAGGGTTCTTTCATCTCGTCAATCCAGTCGTCTTCATTTTGCAAAGAACACACAACTGGTTTTCCAAGTACTTTTTTCAATTGTACGGCAACTCCCATGATTAACGCATTGGAGATATGAATTATATCTGTCCCTCCACTGTCATGAATAAATTTTGCAAGCCTGCTGATTTCTTTTTCCCTTGAAGGGTCATTGGTCCGAATCATACTCAGAGTAGTTTCTTCTAAACCAATGGGGTTTGTAGTGCCAGCCTGTTTGGCTGCAAAATTTAGCAATGATGGCGAGTCAAGCAGCCTGTCAACAAATGTTGGCATTGACCTGAACAAAGGAACTTTTTCTTTAAGATATAAGGAAACTGCGCCAAAAAACACTTCATTTTCTAACTCTCCCCCAAAATTTTTATCGCCCGGGGGAAGATATAACGGAATAGCAGAAACTTCAATATTTTCAATTTTCTTAAGCCAGGAAACATAGAGTGTGTCCCGCTGGCAATTGCCACAGTAAAAATTATCGCCTGAGCCAGGTATTAAATATGTGATTTTCATTTTTGATTTCCTTTCCCAAAAGCCATCAATCTTCCGTCTTCGGTAAGAACGAAAAATTTATTGTCGATTACGGCTGCCGTGCTGCTGATGGGCTTTCCGCTGTCAAAACTCCATATTTTTTCTCCATTATCCAGACTAACAATATAAATTTTCCCGTCGCGGCTGCCGAACAGAACTTTATCGTCAGATATTACAGCTGAGCTGGTTATTCTTCCGTCGGTTCTCATCTTCCACTCTACATCGCCGGTATTCATGTTGTAACAGTAAAGATATTTATCTTCGCTGCCAATAACAACCTTGCATTTATCAATTGCCGGTGTTGCAAGCAGTACACTCTGTTCGCTTTGTTGTTCCGACTTCCATTCCACTTTCATTGTATTTAGATTTATTCCGAAGAAATTACCATCGTAATCCCCAACAAAAGCTTTGTTTGACGATATTGCAGGTGATGAGGCAAGGTAAACTCCCAGGTCGCTTTTATTAACTTCTTTTCCGCTTACTGCATCAGCCACACGTAGATAACCGTCGCAACCACCGAACACAATTTTATTATGAAATATTGCCGGAGTGCCGTTAATGAAATTCTCCGTTTCAATTTTCCAGATGGCGTTCCCTGAATCAGGGTCGACGCAATGGAGGTTGTAGTCGTAGCTGCCAACAATTATGAGATTTTTTTCATTATCAGTCCACATGTTTGCTGAGCCAGCGATCTGGTTTTCGGTACGGTATTCCCATATAAGCTTGCCTGTTTTTGAATCAACTGCTCGTAATACTCCATCCAGTGCTCCGAAAACAACTTTGTTGTCGATTAACAACGGCGGTGCTTCTATAGCGTTCCCTGCCTCAAATTGCCACAGGATTTCTCCATCAATATTAATTGCAAATAATTCTCCAGCATTGTTACCGAAATAAATAATTCCCTCTTTTACAACGGGCGACGAAACTGTTCTGTTGTTGGTTTTTACTGTCCATAACAACGAGGGAGAAGAGGGAATAACGGCATCTGTTCTGCCCGAAAGATCTGCTCTGCCCCTGTAGTTAGGCCATTCGCTTTGCGAAAATTGGGCAAAGGATGAAATGTTGATTATTAAAAATAATATAACTAGTCTTATTCTATTCATTGTTTAAAAATCTTCGTGCTTACTTAATGCACCTGTTGGACAAACTTCGACAAGTATATCTGTTTTATTATTAAGAATGTCATTAAAATCATGAGTTAGCGGCTCCGAAATAATACTCTTAAATCCTCTTCCCTGGAAACCAAGTCCGGCGTTTATGGTTTCTTTATTTAACAACCTCACACATAATCCGCATTTAATACATTTAGCGTTTTCAAAAATCAGGCCACTGGTAAAATTAATTTTCTTTTCGATCGGGTGGCTGTACATACTAACTTTTGGATTGATAACATTATAATCACCCGAAATATTTCGTAACATACAATTGTTAAGCGCGCGGCAGTCGCAATGCAAGCAATTTTTTGCTTCTTCTATGCTTTCTTCTAATGAGATGGGGGTTTTAAATCTATTCGTTTCTTCGGGGGTTTCTTTAAGCCAGACCTTTTTTTCGTGATCTTCAATTTTTCCAATTACAGAGTTGAATTGCTTTACAACCGATATTAATCTGCTACTTTTCAGAAAGTTATTAATTGCCATAGAGGCTTTTTTCGCCTGGCCAATATCACGTATAATCTGTTTGTTTTGCTTCGCAGCTTTGCCAATTTTAAAAACATGCACATCATTCAACACCATAGAATCTCCTTTAAATTGTATATGATTTTCTGAGATTGTGGCATTTTTGAGATTATCGAATCCGGGAACGGAAATTACAACGCTGTCATATTCTTTTGTTAATGACCTTGATAAGATATCGTTATTCACCTCAATGCCATACTTCATTTCGACACCCAATGCAAGAACATTTTTTAATTCATGCTCAAATATATATTTTGTCTCTTCTTCAAGCGTATTTATTATTGCACCTCCTGCATGATCCGTTTTTTCGAAAATCACACAATGATGGCCTTCCTGTGACAAAAAGAATGAGGCAGTAATTCCTGAAAAGCCACCACCGATTATTGCTACCTTTTTGCCTGTTGATTTTTTGAGATTGCCCGAAAGAGGCTCTTTTAAGTTGTGACTTTCAGATGAATAGCGCTTAATGTTGACAATTGAAATTGTATGGTCAATCATTTTTCGCCGGCATGCATTTTCGCAATATGCCGGACATATCTTGCAAAAAGTTTCAGGCATTCCCATTTCGGCCATAGCCAATTCTGCTGCTGCCTTAATATCACCCTTTTGAATATGCCTGTTCATAAGGGGAATATTCAGCCCAAGCGGACACACAAGTTTGCAGGGAGCCTCACATTCAGCTCTGTGTTCCGATAACAACATTGAAATCGCTTCTCTTCGCAGTTCCAAAACTTCTTTACCTGATGCATCGATTACCATTCCTTCAAGTGCCTGAGCAGAGCAGGAATGAATAAATTTATCCGTGGTCTTATTCTTTACAAGGCATACAGAGCAGGAAGTATAATGAGGAAGGTCGTTGCGGTAGCAAAGCGAGGGTATATTGATACCGTTCAGTCGCGCAGCTTCAATTAATCTGGTTCCCTCTTTAACCTCTATATTTTTATTATTTATCTGTAGCTTAATCATATTTTTTGTTTCTCAATTGCATCAACGGTGCATACCTGAACGCAGGAATCACATTTAACACATAATTCAGTATCTATATGGTGCTTTTCATAAGGCTTAAACTCTATTGCGTTTACCGGACATGCCGTTACACATATTGTGCAGCCAATACAGTTGTCGTTTATCCGATAAGTAATAAGAGCGGGGCAACTTCCAGTAGGACAAACGCCATTGGCGTGAGCTTCATATTCTTCGCGGAAATATTTAATACTTGTAAGCACGGGATTGGGGGCAGTGCTGCCTAGTCCGCAAAGACTACCATTTTTTACCGAAATACAAAGTTTTTCGAGCTCATCTATTTCTGAAATTTCCGCCTCTCCCTTGCTGAACCTGTTGAGAATCCTGAGCATCTGTCCGGTTCCAACCCTGCAGAAAGTACATTTTCCACACGACTGATTATGAGTGAACGAAAGAAAATACTTCGCCATATCAACCATGCAATCAGAATCATCCAGAACAACAAGCCCTCCCGAGCCCATCATTGCACCAAGCTGTGTCAGCATCTCAAAATCTACAGGAGTGTCGGCAAGGCTCTCGGGAATGCACCCTCCCGATGGTCCTCCAATTTGCACAGCCTTAAATTTCCTTCCAGGAGCAACCCCTTCGCCAATTTTTTCAACAATTTTTCTAATAGTTATTCCCATGGGAACTTCTATAAGTCCGCCACGGGCAATTTTTCCGGCAAGGGCAAAAACTTTTGTCCCTTTACTGTTTGCTGTTCCAATGCTGTTAAATGCTTCCGGCCCGTTTCTGATTATCCACGGGATCATACATAAGGTTTCAACATTGTTAACAAGTGTCGGTTTGCCATACAGGCCGTTTTCTATTGGAAAAGGAGGGCGGACAACAGGGTTTCCCCTGTCTCCCTGTATCGATGCAATCATTGCTGTTTCTTCGCCGCAAACAAATGCTCCGGCGCCTTCAAAAATTTTAACCCTGAATGAAAATCCGGAGCCCATGATATTATCTCCCAGCAACTGCTTTTCTTCACAAATTTTAATGGCCTTTTTAACTCTGTCAACAGCAAGGGGATATTCGGCCCTGATATAAAAAATTCCTTCTTTAGCTCCAATGGCATATGCAGCGATCATCATTCCTTCAATAACACGGAAGGGAAAAGACTCGAGCAGCATCCTGTCCATAAATGCGCCGGGGTCTCCTTCATCGCCATTGCAAATAATATACTTTACATCACCCTCGGCTAAATAGCCAATTTTCCACTTCTCCCCTGTTATAAATCCTCCGCCTCCACGACCCCTGAGTCCGCTTTCGGTAACCAAATCGATAAGTTGAGACTGATTCATCAGGGTAATGACATTGTTAAAGGCTTTGAATCCGTCGTACTTTAAGTATTCATCGTATGAGAAGGGAGATATAAGGCCATAATGCTCTGTAGCAATATGTTTCTGGTACTGAAGAAAATTGTTCAGATATTTTTCTCTGGTGTCATCTTCCAGATTGACGGGGCTGAATAACATATCGTCTGTATGAAAAGTGTCGGCCCAGTTGTTAAGTGCAGTCCTGAGTTTGTTTTTTTTCTTTTTAGGCTTTATGTGATGAAGGATTATTTCACTAACCCTCTCTTCGGTCAGGTTTGTATATCTTATTGGCTCTTTGTTTTTGTAGGCTATTTCGAGTAAGGGCGTTTGATTACAAACCCCAACACACCCAACCGTCTTTACGTGCGCTTCAATGCCATACTTATAAACGGTTTTTTCAACCTCATTCATAATATCACGGCTTCCTCCTGCTATGCAGCATGATCCAAGCCCTACTCTTATTTCGGTATCATATTCACCGTCGGGAAGGATTACTTTTTTCGACACTATTTCTTTTTCGGAGTTTAGGAAATCTTTAATAATATTGCCGACTTTCGATGTAGTTGCATGTCCGTATGTTTTGTCATCAATTTGAACAACGGGAGCCAATGTACAACATCCCAAACAGGCTACTTCTTCAACAGAAAAAAGTTTGTCGTCGCTTGTGCTGCTGCCTTCACTTATCTTAAGCTCTCTTTTAAAAGCATCTAAAATAAGAGTTGCTCCCTTAACATGACAAGCTGTTCCGGTACAAACTTTTACAATATGTTCTCCTGTTGGCAGGTGCCGGAATTGAGAATAGAAAGTGGTGATTCCTGATATTTGTACCGGAGTAATATCTGTTAGTTCACAAATAAGTTTTAAAGCTTCCGATGGCAGGTAATTGAGCTTATTCTGCACCGCCTGAAGTATTGGGATTGCCTTGTTTTTTTCGGTGCCGATTTCTGCCACTACCGCCTCCACAATACCACCTATATCAACAGCCGTGGTTGTAACACAACTACATGAATCAATTTTTATTTCCTTAATTTTTTCCACTCTTATTTCCTAAAACCTTCAAGCTATTAACCTATTCCGAAATACAGTATAAATATTTTTCTCCTCTGATATAAATTTTTCCGTTAGAAAATGCAGGTGTTGTAACTACGCCTTCTCCTATTGGTGATTCTTCAATAATCGCAAATTCTTTATCCGCTTTAATAATGTGCATCACTCCTGCCTGATCGATCATGTATACTTTATCATCGCCAACCAATATAGGCGAAGAATAGAAACCGTAATCAAATTCATAGTCCCATAGCTTTTCGCCTGTATTCGCATCATAACATGCAATGGCTCCGTAGCTTGTTGCAACAAAAAGAAGGTGTTCGGTTGCAAGGGGACTTGCTACTTCGGGCAAATATTCATTATCTTCCCAAACAATGGAGGCGTCTTTCCCCGGCTTTATGGCAACAAGTTTGGCAAATTCATTTGCAGCAAAAACATATTTACTGTTTATACCAACAGAGGGTCCAACTTCGGCGCTCATGCACTTTGCCGACCACAGTTCCTCTCCTGTATTCGCATCATACGAAATCACAAACGGATCGGAACTTAAAATTACCTGAGTAATGCCATCGAAAACTGCCAATACCGGTGATGCCCATGATAGCGCAACATTACGCTTGGTTTCCCACAGTTTGTTTCCGGTTTTAATATCGAAAGCTATAAGTGACTTGGAAATATGATGATCATATTGAACAAGTATTTTGTGGTTATGAATTATAAGCGATGACGAATGACCGTAATGATTATCAGGAATTCCGATATTTTTTGCCCAAATTTGTTTTCCATCCATGTTGAGACAGATAAGGTTTCCTGTGCCAAAGATGGCAACCACCGATTCTACGTCAGTAGCGGCCGTAGGAGCGGCAAGGCCTGTATCCTCTGATGTGTCGGGAGCTTCGGATGGCTCTCCGGGAATATTGTTTCCTGGTGCTGTCCATAATATTCTTCCTGTATTTTTATCGAAACAGAAAATCGCTGCTTCCTCGGCGTTAGCGCCTGTTAAGAATAATTTATCTCCCCATATGATGGGAGAACTATATCCATGAATAGGAATTTCAGTTTTCCACAGGATATTGGTGCCCTGTTTACCATCCCATGTTATAGGATAATTGCCTGAACTTACCTTTCCCCTGCTTCCCTGTCCTCTGAAAAACGGAAAAACATCGTCTTCGGTTATCGTTATTGGAGGTAGTACAATAACCCTTTCGGGTTTTTCTTTTATCGTTGATTTATCGACTTCAATTTTAATATCATCTGGGCGTAGTTCTTCGCTTATAGCTACTGTTTCCACCGGAACTTCATTAGTAATAATTATAGGTTGGTGAGCAGGCGCTTCAATTATTGCACTAATACCTTCGGTAATAGCTTCTACGGGCACAGGCGTTGGGTTGGGCAACATGTTTCGCATCGAAAAGGAAATTACAATGGCTGAAACTATAATAATAACCGAAGCCGAAATCAGATATTTTCGTGTCTCTTTTTTTGTCCGCGAATCAGGAGCATCCGTTAAAAATGCAGGAGATTTTTTTTCATTATCACTCAAAATGCGCTGGCATAGAAAAAATACTATTGCGCCAAAAAGAAGAAGATAGGAACCCGTTTCAATTTGCCATCGAGTTGAGAAGTATGCTTTTCTCGCCATCAAATCCAGCGCCCTTATTTGCTCTTTCAGGTCTTCCTGATTTGGGTTTGCATCATACTGTATTTTAAGTTCAGTTAGGGCAGGGTTTTCGAGAGGCTTGACCAGGGCCAGCTGCATGAAGCTAAAAATCATGGTCATTGCGATCATTAACGAAAACATTGCCGAAGCATATGAAATCGTTCTCAAAAGCTTAATATTTTTTTCGGTCAGATTCATATTTATTAGTATTTCTCAGTATGCATCGGGCAATATTCGAAACAGCGGCCACAACTATAACAACTGCCCTGATCGGGCTTATATTCATCTCGTCTTTTTTTGATGGTTGTCAGCAATAAGGCTATTCCTAACGATAATCCAAGGAATCCGCCAACCCATGGTGCGCCTTTTCTAGTACGGGTTAATATTACCTTTTCTTCAGCGAATAACTGATCTAAAGTTACGCCGGACTCTTTAAACGTTACCGCGTCGATTGAAATGGCTTTAATTCCATTTTCCCTTTCCATACGTAGTTCATTTGCAAGCCTCACTTTTTGGTTAACCATGGCCAGATCATTTGAAAACATCTGTGTAAAAAATATTCCGCCAAGGGTAATTGCCGGTAATAAAATCAGATACAGGATAAATTTCTTTCTTGATTTTATCATGCTTTCTTTTTCCTGCAATATGTCGGACGGAATAATTGCATTATATGGGCATGAGTTTTCGCAGAGCCTGCAATTTATACATGTGGTGGGAGTAATTGTTAGATGTTTATTTGAGAATCGCGACACCCAATTGAGGATAACACCATAAGGGCATAAAAAGCGGCAATATGGCCTGTTAATAAACACCCCGGAAATTAACAGCAGAATCCCAAAAATCATTATTGTTGCCGGACCGTTCAATCGGAAAATGCCAACAAACGGATCGTATTTGCAAATGATGAAATGACTGTTGGTAGCAGCAAATAAAATCGATAATGCCAGGTAGATATATGGAACTGTTGATAAGATAACTTCGGCTGTTCTGGGCAGCTTAACTGAATAGAACCCTGTTAATTCCTGGATAGCGCCCAGAGGGCATGCCCCCGCACAAAACTGGCGGCCATAAGCCAGCGTAAAGAGTATTGGGATAAGGAAAAAAAGCAACACCGAAAGTGGCAGCGTATAGCCATCGTTAAACAATGCAAGGGCAATATTTTGTATTGCGCCTATCGAACATATGCATCCCACCCGAAAAAAGCCGAAATATATTAGCGAAAAAAGTGAGATCAGCAAAATCGATTTCCTCGACCGTGTTTTTAATGTGAAGCGGGTTGTTAAGGCGAGAACGACAATCAACACTACAACATCGATGTATTCCCACGCAGGGTTTCTTGGATCGGTAAGCTGGTATTCAGGATAATTGTAACCCGACTCGAAATCAGGCTTAGGGAATCGCTGTTGTGCATATATAGCTGCATTCCATATGAGCAGAACAAATAATATTATGTATAGAATCTTTTTATTCACGATTCATCAGTTTTATAGCCTTCCTTAAGAATATATGGTTTAGTGGCGGGAATTCGTTGAATAGCATCAGCCGGACAACTTTGGGCAATAGAACATTGATTACAGTTTACACAAAGCTCATGAATTATCTGAAGATAAAGGGATCCGTTACCAAAATCGGCACATCCCTTAACACATTTTCCGCAGCCATTGCACAGATTTTCATCGATGGTGTATTCGAAATAAGGGTTTTCAACAAACGATCTTGTAATTGCTGACGTTGGGCATAACTGTAACTCAGCACCGGTATTGAGTTCTTTAACACCCATTCGAAGGTAACCACTACATAAATCGCAATATCCACACATTTCATAGGCGTGCATACATTTAACTGCCGAAACGGTTTGCACACAGTTTGTTTCACACTGTCCGCACTGCGTACAGCTATAAGGGTCGATTTGCCAAACAAATTCCCCGGCAGTGGTTTTTGGCACCAGCTCCCATGCAAGATAGCCTATGGGTAAAGCAACCGCCAGTTTTCCAACTGATTTTACAAAATCCCTCCGGTTCTGATATTTATTTTTCCCGCTCATCGGTATTAATTTGATGATTCGATCTTACAATTTTCGAAATCAGTGCAATTGCTATACTCGGGGCATGACTTACAATCCTTTTTAAAAACAAGCTTTTTGCCAAGTATTAAAATTAGCGACGACATGAGCAGCAGCATTATCATTCTGATAATTTTATGTATAAAGTCTTTCCTGCTCATTGTACTAAAGATTTCTTATAAAGATATATAAAATTGAATCGGCCCCATTTGCAGCATAAATTTTGCTCTCTTTGCTTATCGCGATATCAAGGGGAAAGGATGGCTTAAATAAAGCTGATTGCTCAACCAGCTCGATCAGCTCTCCTTTTTTATCAAGCACTTTAATGCGGTTAATTCCCTTTTCGGCAGTAACAATTTTTCCATCAGGTAAAAAAGCAAAATGCGCCGGATTGCAGCAACCGCAGAAATCTTTCAGTTCTATGCCTTCCTCTCCGAAACTACTAATTATTTCACCGCTTATTGTTCTGAATTCAATTTTTCGTTTTCCGGGATTTGCAACAGCCAGGGTATCATCTCCAAAAAATGCAACATCGAAATACGGACTTGGTACAATAAACTGATTACGCGGCTGTCCGAAAAAATACTTTAAGGAACCATCTTTATTTAAAACGAAGACCATCTTATTTCCTGCATCAGCAAAAGCTATATAATTATTATTTGAGGTGATACTGGTTATGAACGAGCCATCATCATAAGGACCCCATTCTTCAATAAAATTGCCATCCAAATTAAATAAGCTAACCGTTTCTTCTGTGGCGGCATAAATAGTATCGCCAAATACCGACAATGCTATAATGCTTTTTTCGGCAGTAATATTCCATCGTAAGGATAAGTCGGCCAAATTGTAGGACGCCAGAAAATCTTCTCCTCCAACAATAATTGTATTATTATCACCAATGGCAACTGCAACTAATTTCCCAGTAGGTATTGTTAGCGTTTCCGCGATGGTCCATGCTGGCTTATGTGCTTCCGCAGATTCTTTAGCGTTTACCAATAATTTGTTCACCTGCTTTCCTGTTGTGGTGTCATAAACTATATAAGCTATAAACAGGATTATAACAGCAAGTGAAAAATATGTCGCAATTTTTTTATTCATAACGTGTTAATTTACAGACCAACGTATATGCTAACCATCCTGTGGGAATCCCTCAGAATCAAATACCCATCGATATAGGCCATTGGACCCCAGGCATCTACACCTTCTTCAAAAACCTTGTGTTGTGCCAGAAGTTGGGCGCTTTTGTTATCGATTATTTTATAGAGAAACAATTCCGAATCATCATTCATTAGAAACATTATATCACCTGCCAGAAGATAAGGACCTAGTCCATAACGATTTTCCTTGCCGCTTGTCCAAACAGGATAGGTGAGATCAGATACATGATAACAGGCAAGCTGGTTTCGCAACGCTCCCGCATCTTTTGGGTTTATTGTCCATATATATTCTCCGGTTACAATTGGCGTTTGTTGCTCACTTGCCAATCCTTCTTTCGGGCTGTGTTTTTCAATAAGTATGGCTTCATAACCGGTATCTGTTTTTAAAATTCTAAATTTTGCACCTCCGGCACCATAACCCGTTGTTACAATAATTTCATTATTGCCCGGAAATACAGGACTGGCAGCAACTACCGTCGGGCTCCATTCTGTTGTACTCCACAGCAACTGCCCAACATCATCACCTTCAGCAGAAATACCGGCAACACCTCCAATTGCCATATAAACGTAGGTTTTTTTTCCATGGAATGTAGTTGTAAAAACAGATGAATGCGACATTTTCCAATTGTCGGGATTAGGTGTTTCCCAAACTATTTCACCGGTATAACAATTAACCCCTACTGCAAGCTTTTCGCCACCAATTGCAATAACGGCTATGCTGTCGTCAATAAGAGGACATTGTGCCGTATACCATTGCGGAAGATCGGCGCCATAATTCCGGATCAAATCCATGCTCCAAATCAAATCGCCGGTGGTTGAATTTGAGCACATCACATGGCATCGCGGCCCGAAAGTTATTACATATTCGTTGGTTACTGTTGGAATAGACCTCGACATGCCGTGATTTCTTTTAATTAACACATTATACCATCTCCGCCATAATTCTTCACCCGTACTAAACGAAAAAACCCGAAGAGCATCAGCCTTGGCCTTCTCGTCGTAGTCGAGTACATATACTTTGCCATTATGGATAGCCGGGCCGGCATGGCCTTCGCCAAGATCTATTTGCCATACAATTGGAGGGCCTTCTAATGGCCAGCTTTCGGCAACTGGAGTTCGGTTGTTGCTGATATTATTAAAATCGACTCCCCTAAACCGTGGCCAGCTACCGCTGTTGTAAACATCTGGTTCGTTGAATATTTCAAAAAACTCGCCAATAATAACGCTGTCGTTTTCACCGATCGTTAAGGGTCGGTTATCCATTCCGGGAAGTGAGATAATAAAATCGCGGGTTGGCTGATTAAGTAAATACCAAAGAAATGCAGATGTAAAAATTATTATAATTACAATAATCAATAGCCTGCTGTTTAGTATCTTATCAGTCATTTTTTAAAAGACAGCCCTTTGGTAAAAATGGAAATATTAAAGCAATGCAAAGATGATGAAATATTACTTTATAGAATGCACCATCAGCACTTCGCCATGACGTAAATATAATCTGCCATCGCGGATCACCGGGTGAGCCCAGAAAGGGCCTTCCCCTTTGGTCATTTGGAAACTGCTTACGAGGTCAAACTTTTCAGGTGTTGGATTTACCAGGCCAACGTTTCCCGTTTTTTCTTCAAAGATATACAACATACTATCGGCAGAAATTATAGAGCCCTTGTTAATCCACCTTTCCGACCACATCGTTTCGCCCGTGTTCCAGTTTACACAAACCCAATTCCCCATTGAATTGCTCTCGTAGCTGGTAGCATAAATGTAATCGCCCAGCAGCAGCATTCCACCATGGTGGGGGCCAATGTCGCGACTTTCCCAAACCACCTCTGCCGCCGAACCATCCTCAGAAAGCTCAAGCATTACAGCAACATATTTATAACCATTGGCAATAAATACTTTTCCGTCGTTGTACAGCGGCGTGTTAGTATGATTATTTCGCGCCCTTCCCTCCACTGCATTAAGTTCATTGTAATTAAACTTCCACAAAATCGTTCCGTCAACTGCATCAACGCCAATTATATATGTGTCGGTTAATGTTACTATCAGGCTCCGGCCATTATGAACTACCAATTTAGGATTTACATATTGAGGTGCCTCATTAAGGGGTGCTGCCTCCCATATTACATCACCATTTTCAATATTATAAGCAACCAGCGAAGCCTTATCCCCGCCGGGAGATGCTATTACTTTATTATCATAAACCAGGGGTGATTCGGAAACGCCAAAACGTAAAGGTTCTCCTCCATAAGTTTGGTAGTGATCTCTTTTCCATTTAATTTCTCCGGAAGAGTTCAGGCATACCAGCTCGCCAATTCCGCTGATAAGAAAAATATCGCCGTTATAATATGTTGGTGTTGATCTGGTGCCTTCAAAATTTCTTGTCCAGGCTTTTCCGTAAACTGTTTCCCATATTATTTCACCATCAAACGTAAGGGCGGTTATTACATCAAAGCTGTCTTTCCTTCCGGTAACATAAATAGCATCGTCAGAAATAGTTACGGATGAATATCCTTCACCAAGGCTGTCGAGTTCCCACAGTAACTCAGGACCACTTTCGGGCCATGTTTTTAGTAGTCCTGTTTCGTTATAGATTCCGCCGCGATCCGGTCCACGCCAGTCGTATAGCTGTGCATGAGAAAGTGAAAAACACGAAACAAAAAATAGTACGGCAATAATCCTAAAGTAAATTTTCATGGTAAATTGATTAAAGATTAAGAACAATATTTAATTGAATATAGCCTATGTTGTTAAGTAGAACGAAAGCGTAAAAATAGATGTTTTTAACACACATATGTATTTATTAACATCTATTTGTAAACTGCCTCTGGTACATCGCAATGGACTTAACTGGCTTGGTTAGATAAAAACCCGCCGAATGGAATTTCTCCGATCACATATCGTTAAAATTTCACATCATGTAAAAAAAGGTAACTAATCAGTGTTTTAAAGTGTTGTTTATATTTTTATTACAGAAATAGTTACTACCGCAATGACCGCCAAGTTATATGCAAAGAACGCTAAGTTGTTAAATATGTATTCTTTGCGAACTTTGCGGTTTACATTGCGAACTTTGCGGTTAAATAACTTATATCACTCACGTTGGTACAAAATAATTTACTCTAAACCCAAACTCTTTATTTGATTTTTTTGGCTAAATGTTTGGCAATCAAAAAATAATAATGTATATTTGCGTCAACCAAAACCTAATTTTAATTATTTATATGAAATAGTGATTAGAAAAAGGCTTACCAATGAATCCAATTAAAAAAATTACACTTAGAACAAAATTAATAATCACAATCTTTTTAATACTAGGATTTACATTCTTTGTTGGATGGCGCGGTATCGTTGGAATACATGATATCAATGAAGATCTCAATTCTATTTATACCGAACAGTATTTGCCTACGCGAATTATTGCTAACACAAACATTGCTCTAATCACATGGAACCGTGCTGTACTGAACCATGTTCTTTCCTTGAGCAGGGCTAACATGGAAAAGTACGAACAGATTATGTTAACTGAGGGTTACTTTATCAAAGAGCAGATCAAGGTATTATCGAATATGAAAAATCTTTCGGAGGAAGGAATGAAGATGATCAGCAAATTTAAAGATGGTTTTCAAAAGACTGATCTGGTCCGGGAGCGGGTGATTGCCCTTTCATCAGCAGGCAGGAAGGATGAAGCAATAGAGTTAATCCGAACAGAGTTAAGGCCAATAGTAGATGACAAGGATAAAAACATGACTGAATTTATGATGTTGCAGGAAAAACAGCTTGATGAAGTTATTGCAGATTCAGATACCAGATATCAGACCGGGCTTAGAAGAATCTTAATTATTATTGGAATTGTTCTCGTACTATCATTTATAACCATCTTCTACTTTTCGTATATTATCCTTAATAACATAAAAAAATTAAAGCAGGGGATGAAACTGGCAGCGGAAGGGAAATATAACCTTGCTAAAGTTAACATCCAAACAGAAGATGAGTTTGGTTATCTGGCTGAAGGTTTTAATAAAATGACAAATAAAATCGAACAAAACATTATTGAGATCAAGAGTGCACAGGAGGAATTGCAGAGCACGGAAAAATTTGCCTTATTAGGCAGGCTGTCAGGAAGTATCGCACACGAAATCAAGAACCCACTGGCCGTTATCGACAGTTCGGTTTATATATTGAAAATGAAACTCAAAAATGCCGACGATAGTACATTAGAGCATATCAACAGAATTAAAAACCAGGTTGATATTTCAAATCAAATTATTATAAGTCTGCAGGATTTGTCCAAGACGCAAAAATCTGTTAAACAACCTTTTGATATCGCCGATTCTATCGAAAAGAGCATCACTCTTGCAGGGCTGTCCGACGATGAGATAAGAATAATTAAAAAAGTTGAAAGAGGAAGCTGTACTATTAATGCCGACGTTAATCAGCTTGCTATCGCCTTCAAAAATATAATTATTAATGCTATGCAGGCAATGGGCGATAAGGGTACACTATTAATAACTGCCACGGGCATTGATAACAACATGTGTGAGATTTCATTTAAAGATTCAGGCTCCGGAATTCCCATTGATAAACTTGATCAAATATTTGAGCCGTTTTACAGTACCAAAACAAAAAATCTTGGCATTGGCCTTACGATTATCAAAAATATTATAGAAGAAAATGGCGGAACAATCGAAGTAACATCAGAAATTGGAGAAGGGTCTGTTTTTATTGTCCGTTTCCCTGCATCTAAAACAAAAGGAGGTTTATTATGAGTTCAAAAATTAAAATTCTCATCGTAGATGATAATATCCCATTCTGCGAGAACCTGGTCGAAATTGTGGAATTGCATGATTTTCATGCCGAATATATTGATGATGGGTACAAAGCCATCGAAGCTGCGAAGAACAATGATTTTGATCTAGTGCTGCTGGATATCAAGATGCCTTTGATAAATGGTGTTGAAACCTTTAGGGAGATTAAAAAAGCTAAACCAAAAATACCGGTCATCATGATGACAGCTTTTGCACTCGAAGACCTTATTAAGGAGGCATTACAGGAAGGGGTTTTTTGTGTACTTCATAAACCACTCGACATGGGAAAACTGTATTCTACAATAGAAATGGCAACACAGAAAAACACATTGATTCTGGTAACTGATGATGATCCGTTAATAGGCATCAGTCTTACAAAAATTTTGAAGGAAAAGGGTTACAATGTAAAAACTGCAAAAGATGGCAAAAGCGCAATACAAATGACCAAGGATAGTAAGTTTGACATATTGATACTCGACATGAAACTTCCAATTCTTAATGGCCTGGAAACCTTTTTGGCCATACGGGAAATACGCCCGTATTTAAAAACAATTATCATTTCAGGTTATTCGCGGGATAAAAGTGGAGCTGTTGATCTGGCCATGGAGAAAGGTGCCTATGCATTCCTTGAGAAGCCATTGAATTTTGAATTACTACTAAAGTATCTGGAGGAGATTGAGAAACTAAAAGCTTAGTCAAATGGAAACAAAATATCGAATACTTCTGGTTGATGATGATTCGGACCTGTGTGCAAATATTCAGGAAATTCTGGAAAACAACAACTATGAGGTAGATAATGCACATCGGGGTAAAGATGCTATTGAACTCTGCAAAAATAACCACTATGAACTAGCTATCATCGACATCAGGCTTCCCGATATCAAAGGTACCGAACTTGTGGATAAAATTTATGCTATTTCACCGGAAACTGAATTCATATACATAACAAGTAATCCTGAACTATATAATACCATTCAGGTATTGGCACAAAAAAACATAATTTCTTACGAAACCAAACCTGTTGATATTGATCATTTGCTTACAATCATCGATCAAATAACTAAGTGCAAGCAGGCGGAGGAGGAATCACAACAGATATGGAACAGACTTTTAAAAGCCCAGCAAGTTGCTAAAATGGGATTTGTCGATTGGAATTTTATTACCGGTGAAATTTACTGGTCAGAAGAAATCTACCGGCTTTTTGGGTTAGACCCTGAAAAAGTTAGTCCAACCCCCGATCTGTTATTAAACACTGTACATCCTGATGACCTGGAGTACGTGCAGGAGAATCTTAATCGCGCCAAACAGGGTCTTGCGGTAGATAATATTGATCATCGAATGGTGCGGCCTGACGGCACCATTATCTGGGTTCATGCACAGGGTGAATTAGCTCATGACGGGGAAGGAAATCCTTTTACTTTACTCTGTACTGTGGTTGACATCACTTCATGTAAAAATGCGGAAGCGGCGGCATATCTACAGTCCCGCATCGCCAACATCGCACTTACCGTCAGCGACTATGATATGTTTAATGAAGTACTGAAGGTAATCATGTCAGAAATGCAGAGCCCGTTGGGGGTTTTCGGATATCTCGACGAAGAGGGTGCGCTCGTAGTGCCAACCATGACCAGTCAGGTTTGGGACAAATGTATGATACCAGGGAAAATAACCCGATTCCCAAAGGATGAATGGGGCGACAGCAGCTGGGTCCGTGCAATAAGGGAGAAAAAGTCAAACTTCTCAAACGTAAAGTCAACGGAGATACCCAAAGGACATATTGCCATACATCGCCACATCTCCACGCCAATTCTGTTTCTCGATGAGGTAATCGGCCTCTTTCAGCTGGCCAATAAAGATGCTGATTACACCGAAAATGACATAAAAACACTGGAAACTATTGCAGTCCATGTCGCCTATCTTCTAAGCGCTCGGTTGCAGCGCGAGAGTGCACAGGCTAAGTTACTCACAAGTAAAGAAAAATACCGGAAACTTGTTAATGAAGTTAACGACGGATTTTATATAATCGACAAGCAGGGCGTTATTACATTTGCGAATAATGCACTTGCCATTATATTGGGGGTTGATAATTATAAAGAATTAATCGGCCGTCATTTTCTTGCGTTTGTTCATCCTGATCATGTGGCTGAATTTTCGGATAGATTCAAAAAGAGTATTGAAGATAAAACGTGCCAAAATAGTTTAGAAGTTATGATACTGCGAATTGATGGACAATCTGCATTTATCGAGGTATCGTGGTATCCAAATATAGAAAATGAAAAAGTTATTGGAATGAGTGGCATTATCCACGATATCACCAGGCAGAAAAGAGATGAAACTGAAATACGTAACCTTAATGCATCCCTTGAAAGTAAAGTTAAAAAAAGAACCAGGCAACTTGCAGCAACAAACACAAATCTTCAAAACCTGATTAATGAAAAAACGCAGTTAGTTGAAGAACTTAATGTATCGCAGGCAAAATTACAAGCACAGAATGAACAACTTCGCAAGACTCAGTCAGAACTGGATGATACTACAAGAAAATATTACGACCTCTATTATCTTGCACCGGTAGGTTATTTAACGATATCCCAAGAAGGAAAAATATTGGAGACAAATCTATTGGCATCAAAACTGTTGGGCGGTGAATTAAATCATTTTATTAACAAACCTATAAGTAAATTTATAGTTAAAGATTATAACGACATTTTTTATGTGCGTCAGACCCACCTTCATGAAACCGGTGAAAAACAATCGTTCGAACTAAAAATGAAAGGGGAACACGGCATTGAGTTCTGGGCACATTGTAGCATAGCATTATCCAGGGGAATTGATGGTAAGGATATTTGCAGCACAACAATTATGGATATAACCAAGTCGAAGCTGGCAAAAGAGGGTTTGATTGAATCGGAAGAAAAGTACCGCGATTTATTCAATAATGCCCAAATCGGAATGTACCGTTCAAAATTAGATGGTTCCGGTTTCGTAGCTGTTAACCGGAAATTCTGCGAAATATTGGGTTACACAAAAAAAGAATTGCTTACTATGCCTCGAAGTACCAGTGCATGGGCTATTCCTAATGACCGGAAAAAGATGATGTCGAAACTTAAAAGGAATGGCTCTCTGAAAAACTATGAACTAAATGTATTAACCAAAAATAAAGAGATTCGTGCCTGTCTTATTTCTGCGAAATTGTATCCTGATAACGATTATATAGAAGGAACTATTATTGATATCACCGAACGTAAAAAATCGGAAGAAACTGTAAAAAGTATCGAATGGCTTCTACACTCCATGGAAATTCGTCGTAAAGATACTTTTATGCCCCTATACGGTGATATAACCGCGTTAAATACAAACCGTACTATACTGAATGCCGTTGGCGAGGAGGCTTTACAAAACATTCTAACTGAGTTTATGAACTTACTGGGCACATCGGGTGCGATTTATGAAAAGAATGGCGATTATGCGGCAGGTATATTTTCATCAGGCTGGTGCCGTTTTCTTGACATGGCTTCGTTTAAATTATGCAATACCGATAAACTAAACAATGCACTTACTTGCGGTAGTTGGCGTTGCCACGAATCATGCTGGACAGATGGAGCAAAAAAATCAATCGAAACCGGACAGATTTACGATATTGAATGTAATGGCGGAATCCGCCTGTATAATACACCAATTCAAGTAGAAGATGAAATTGTCGGTGCTATTAACTTTGGGTATGGTAATCCGCCTCGTGATAGAAAAACACTTTCCGAAATCGCTTCAAATAATAATGTAGATTTTAAAGAATTAAGGCGATTATCAAATGAATATGAAACCCGGCCTCAATTTATTATTGATATAGCTAAAAATCGTGTTGAAACAGCGGCCGCCATAATCGCACTTATGGTTCAGTACCACAAGGCGCGCACATTGCTTTCGGAAGCAAAATTCGAAGCTGAACGGGCAAACCTTGCAAAGAGCGAATTTCTTTCGCGTATGAGCCACGAACTTCGCACACCAATGAATTCAATACTTGGTTTTGCACAATTAATGAAAATGGGAGAACTCACGCCTGCAAACAAAAAAGGCGTTAACCACATATTGAAAAACGGCGAGCATCTTCTGGATTTAATAAATGAAGTGCTTGATCTTTCGAAAATTGAAGCCGGCAAACTTTCTCTTTCGTTAGAAGCGGTTAAGATAAACAGGGTGATCCAGGAAACGATGGATATTGTAGGGCCACTTGCCAAAGAGGGTAACGTAACTTTAGAATTCGCTGAATCTCCGTATAATGAATTATTTGTATTAGCTGACAAACAAAAACTGAAACAAGTACTGCTGAATATAGCTGACAATGCAGTGAAGTTTAATCACGAAGGAGGGTTAGTGAAAATTGAATGTAGTGTGGGGAGTGGGAAGACGGAAGCTGGGGCAAGACCAAAGACAGCAAGAATAAGCATAATTGACACAGGTCCAGGCATTTTGCCTACGGAGATAACCCATCTTTTTGATCCGTTCCAGCGAATTGGATCTGAAATTTCGGAGGTTGAAGGAACAGGACTTGGATTATCAATTTCTAAAAAATTGATTGAAATCATGCACGGCACAATTGGCGTTGAAAGTACCCCGGGTACCGGAAGTACATTTTGGATTGAATTGCAGTTGACTGAAAGTCAATTTGAACATCACGATCGAAAAGATGATTTCGATGAACCCGAAGGTGAGGCATCTGTAGTAAGCGGAACACTATTGTATATTGAGGATAACATTTCCAACATTCATGTAATTGAGTCGATAATAGAAGCTCACCGACAGTCAATTAGCCTTATAACTGAAATGTACGGAAAGAATACAGTAAAGCGTGCCACTGATAACGCGCCCGATTTAATACTGCTCGATCTTGATTTGCCCGATATAAAAGGCAGTAAAGTGTTGAAGTTGTTAAAGTCGAACAAAAAAACGAAAGAAATTCCGGTGGTAATATTAAGTGCAGATGCCACACCGAAACAAATTGAGAGGTTGATGAAAGCAGGAGCTGCAGATTATATAACAAAGCCGTTGGATATTACAGAGTTTTTAAAGATAGTTGATGAAGTAATTGGCGGTAAAACTTAGTGAAACTGCGCTCGTTTGTAACGAGTGCATTGGAGTGCGATAATGTAACTTAAAATATAAACCATGATAAATTCAACATTAAAAAACGCCAATATCCTTATTGTGGATGACAAGCAGGCAAATATTGATGTTCTGACAGGGCTGCTTGAAATTAAAGGTTATACTGATATTTATACAACAACCGACCCTCGAAATACATTAAGTATTGTTAAAAAGCGTGAACCGGATTTAATATTACTCGATTTAATGATGCCACACTTAAATGGCTACCAGGTGATGGAACAGTTGAAAGCTCATCTCCCTGCCGATTCATATGTACCAATACTGGTACTAACTGCAGATTTAACCAACGAAGCCAAACAACGCGCTCTTTCAGGAGGAGCAGTTGATTTTTTAACAAAACCTTTTGATTTAACGGAAGTTGATCTTCGTATCAAAAATTTGCTTGAAACACGATATCTGCATCAACAGTTGGCAAACCAGAATAGTATATTAGAAGAAAAGGTTCTGGAAAGAACAGCTCAGCTTCAGGAAGCACTGGGCAACCTGGATAAAGCCAACAAAGAATTACAAGGTTTAGACAGAGCCAAAAATTCGTTTCTTCAATTGATAAGTCATGAAATAAGAACTCCCCTGAACGGAATTGTAGGTGTTGCACACTTGCTAACAGACATGCTTGATCACGATAATAACTTGTGTGAGCTGATTGATGTTTTAACAACCTCTGTTGATCGACTTGAACAATTTTCGACCACAGCATTAGTAATAACTGAATTGCAGACAAATAACTACGCTATTAAAAAAACTCCACATAAAATTGATGACATAATTAACGATTGTATTATTCAAATATCCGATTATGCGAATTGTAGAAATATTAATATCCAAAAGGAGCTCGGTGATAGTTTGAATATGATTGAGGTTGATGGGTATCTTATGAATAGAGTTATTCTCAGTTTGCTACATAACGCCGTAAAGTACTCACCTGATAATTCCACGGTTTTTATAAAAACGAGTTCCAAGGGCAATAGATTGATTTGCGAAATAATTGACAATGGCAGCGGGTTTACCGATGAGGCTATAGATAACTTATTTAAACCATTTAGTTTGGGAGAAGATCATATGGATACAAATAAAGGATTAAGTTTAAAGGCTGCTAAAATGATAATTGACGCACATAACGGGGAAATACATATTAATAAACTACCACAATCAGGAGCCACGGTAAAACTGGTTTTGTCAAATAACGGAGTTAAGTAACTTGAAATAATAAAGAGAAGTTTTTTTTGACCCGTTAAGTCCGGGGCGACTTAGCGGGTCTTCCTCCCCCACAAAAAACCCGATCCATATCTGTTTGATATACACCGGGTTTTAAAAAATTATTTGAGGTACCGAACGGATTCGAACCGCCGTATATGGTTTTGCAGACCACCGCCTAGCCACTCGGCCACGGTACCAATTTTAAAACGGATTGCAAAATTAATTAATTTTTAAGAGAATCAAGGTGGGCACGCCAATTTTTGTTGAGCCAACTCTAAAAATCCATTGATAGGCTTACAAAGTTCATCTTTCCACCAAGCGGTGGGTTAAGTTTTCTGATTTTAATAGTTGCCTTTTCAACCTGCGGAAATGTTGATTGTATACTGTTCAAAATCCGTCGGCCAACATGTTCCAATAATTTGGAAGTAATCTGCATTTCAGCTTTTACAATCTGGAAAACATGCTGATAATTAACCGTATCATGAAGTTTATCTGAGACTTCAGCTTTTGAAGTATCTAATGTTAAAAACAAATCAATATTGAATTTAGTTCCTATAACCTGCTCCTCTTTAAAACAGCCGTGATAGGCAAAAAACTCCATTCCTTCTATCGATATTACCGACATGTTTGATGTTTATTTGGTTATCAGTTCTCTATCCTCCCTATTTCATGCAAACCCTGTTCAATCCTTTCAACAGATGCTTCCTGTCCGATTAAGGCTACAATATCAAAAAGATGGGGCCCTTTTAATTCACCAACCAACAATAATCTGAAAGCGTTCATTACAGCACCCGTTTTATATTCATTGTTTTCAATCCATTTTTTAACAGCTTTTTCGGTGTTTTCAGCAGTAAAATCATCTACTTCCAATAGCACATCTTTTAGTTCAGCCATTTGATTATAGGATCCCTCTTTCCAGCATTTTTTAACTGATTTGTGATCATAATTCTCTGGTTGTTTGAAAAAGAAATCGAGATGATCCCATAATTCGGAAACAAAATTTACTCTTTCTTTCACCATGCCAACAGCTATGCTAAGCTGCTCTTTTTCAACTAAAACACCATTTTTTATAGCGATTGGCATTAAAAGCCCTGCAAGGGTTTCGTTGTCCACTCTAATTAAATATTGATGATTGAACCAGGCAGCTTTAACAGGATCAAATTTTGCTCCTGATTTTCCAACTCTTTCTATTGAGAATGCTTCTGTCAGTTCTTCCATTGAAAATAATTCCCTCTCATCACCGGGGTTCCATCCCAGCATGGCCAACAAATTAATAAAAGCATCAGCAAAATACCCTTCTTCCCTGAACCCGGTTGAAATATTTCCGGTTTTGGGATCTTTCCATTCAAGCGGGAAAACAGGAAATCCCAAACGATCACCATCGCGCTTACTTAGCTTTCCGTTTCCGTCAGGTTTTAACAATAGCGGAAGGTGAGCAAACTCCGGCTTTTCCCAGTTAAATGCTTCATAAAGGAGTACATGCAGCGGGAGTGACGGAAGCCACTCTTCTCCGCGAATTACATGGCTTATCTCCATCAAATGATCATCAACAATATTGGCCAGATGATAAGTGGGCATGCCGTCAGACTTAAATAGAACTTTATCGTCAAGTGCCGAGGTGTTAACTTCTACTTTGCCCCTGATCATGTCGTTCATTACAACTATTTTGTTTTCAGGCATACAAAACCGTATCACATATGGTTCGCCGCTTTCAAGAAGCTTGTTTGTTTCTTCTTCGGTAAGGGTTAAGGAATTCCGCAGTTTCTTTCTTGCAACAGCATTATAAACAAATGTAAGCTTTTGTAATTCGTAATCAGTGCGTATTTTGTTTAGCTCATCAGGAGTATCAAAAGCATAGTAGGCATGTCCGCTTTTAACAAGTTCTTCGGCGTATGCAGGGTAGATGTGCTTTCTGTCCGACTGTCTGTATGGGCCATAATCTCCACCAGAGGCTACACCCTCGTCAAATTCAATTCCGCACCACTTAAACGAATCAATTATGTATTTTTCGGCACCACTTACAAGTCGAGTTTGGTCGGTATCTTCTATTCTGAGGATAAATTTCCCTCCATTTTTTCGGGCAAATAAATAATTGTACAAAGCCGTTCTAACACCTCCAATATGGAGTGGTCCCGTAGGGCTTGGGGCAAAACGCACGCGTATGTTGCTGTTACTCATTGATATAATTTTATTGGCTGCAAAGATAATCGTCTTTGTAAGAATAAGATAATTTTTGTGTTAAGAACCAAATATAATTTCGCCTTATCCCGTTAATAAAATAATTAATATCAGGTTTTTAGTAATTTTGTTAAATGATTTTGACATTGCTTAAACGTTTAACAAAAGAATTTGATTTTCATAACATTTCATATATGTTATCGGGAAGTGTTGCCATGGGAATTTATACTGTACCCCGAATGACACTGGATATTGATATAGTGATTGAACTGGACAATAGTAATATTGATGTTTTTCTAAATATTTTTAAAGAAAACTTCTACATTAATGCTGCAAGTGTTAAAGAAGAAATTAAGCGAAGAGGAATGTTTAATGTTATTGACCATGATACAGGATATAAGGTTGATTTTATAGTAAGGAAAGAAAGTAAATACCGAAGATTGGAGTTCGCCAGGAAGAGAAAAGCAAATATTAATGATTTTAGTGTTTGGGTTGTTTCTCCCGAAGACCTTGTAATTTCAAAAATAGAATGGATTCAACAATATCCAAGCCCAAAGCAAATAAATGACATTGAGAATATATTAGATTACGAAGACATTGATAAGACCTATATTATTGAGTGGTGTAATGAATTAGGGTTAGTAACATTTAATTTATTATAAATAAGTGAAAGACACTACAGCCGAAATAGAAAAGAAACAAAGAGAAATTTTTATGGCAAAAAGCCCCGGTGAACGTTTGGCAATTTGTCTTGAAATGACAGATTTTGCTCATGCACTGGTTGAAAGCGGTATAAAAGCGAAAACCCCAAATATTTCATGTTTTGACTTAAAAGCTGAGGTTTTTAAACGGTTTTATAAAAATGATTTTGAAGGCGAAGAACTTGAAAGAATTGCGCACTGGTTGAGTACAGTACATTAACAAATTCATGGTATTCGTTACTCCAAATATTTTGTGTTTGTTTTTATATAAGTCTAAAAATGTATAGCTTTGCCCATATAATCATAAATGCATTTCTTATTCGTCTATCATAAAAACTATTATTATGAACAGAAATTTTTTAATCATCATAACGATGATTGGTATATTTTTGCTGGCCGCAAATTGTACTAACAGAGAAAAAAAGCCAATGACAGCAAAACAAATTCCGCTGGAAGATTTTTTTAAGAATCCCGAAAAGAGCAGCTATCAGATTTCACCTGATGGTAATTACTACTCTTATATGGCACCCTATGAAAAACGCATGAACGTTTTTGTTCAGGAAAGAGGTAGCGATGAAGTAATTCAGCTGACTGCCGAGACTGAAAGAAGTGTTTCCGGTTATTTTTGGCCAAACAGCGAACGCATCCTTTACCTGAAAGACACCGGTGGTGATGAAAATTTTAAGCTTTACGGCATTAATATCGACAGCACCAACCCAATTGCCTACACCGAATTTGATGGTGTTCGTACACAAATTATTGATGATTTACCGGATATTCCAAATGAGGTTATCATTGGTTTAAACAAACGTAATCCGCAGGTTTTTGACCCATATCGGCTAAACCTCGAAACCGGTGATATGAAAATTCTTGCCGAAAACCCGGGAAACATTCAGGGATGGATGTTTGACCATGATGGCAAATTACGCGTTGCTTTTGCAATTGTTGACGGAATTAATGTAAGCTTGCTTTATCGCGAAACCGAAGCTGATGAATGGAAAACTGTGCTTACAACAAGTTTTAAAGATAATGTGAGTCCCGAATTTTTCACTTTTGATAACAAAAATGTTATTGCCACATCAAACTTAAATCGTGATAAAAGCGTTGTTGTTTTGTTTGACATTGCCAACGGTAAAGAATTAGAGGTGCTTTACGAAAACCCTGATTATGACGTATCAAGCGTAAGCCATTCGAAGAAAAGGAAGGTTATAACTTCGGCAAATTACACGTCATCCAAGAGAGAAAAACACTTTTTCGATAAAGAAACCGAGGAGCTCTACAAACGCCTTGAACAGGACCTGGGAGGTTTTGAAATTGCCATTACCGGCCTTAACGAAAATGAGGATGTTTTTATAATCAGAACCTACAGCGACCGTTCACTTGGGTCGTACTATATATACGACAAAAACGAAGATGTGCTTGAGAAAATTACTGATGTAAGTCCGTGGATTGACGAAAACAATATGGCTAATGTTTATCCTGTTGAGTATAAATCACGCGATGGCCTTACAATTCATGCATACCTTACATTACCACTGGGTTATACTCCCGAAACGGCAAAAAATCTTCCAACAATCATAAACCCTCATGGCGGCCCCTGGGCACGTGATGGCTGGGGTTTTAATCCTGAAATTCAGTTTTTAGCCAACAGAGGTTATGCCGTTTTTCAGATGAACTTCAGAGGCTCAACCGGATATGGTAAAGAATTCTGGGAAGCTTCATTTAAAAAGTGGGGGCAAGAAATGCAGGACGATATTACCGATGGTACAAATTGGTTAATCGAAAAAGGAATTGCCGACCCTGACAGGATTGCTATTTATGGTGCCAGCTACGGTGGTTATGCTACATTAATGGGGCTGGTTAAAGAGCCTGAATTATATGCAGCAGGGGTTGATTATGTAGGGGTTTCTAACATGTTTACATTTATGAAAACTGTCCCTCCATATTGGGAGCCTTTGCTTGCTATGATGTATGAGATGGTTGGAAATCCTGAAGACGACAGCCTGATGTTGCGCGAAGTTTCTCCGGTTTTTCATGTTGACAAAATCATTGCTCCGCTTTTTATAGCTCAGGGCGCTAACGATCCACGTGTTAACATCGATGAATCGGATCAAATTGTTAAAGCAATGCAAGATCGTGGCGTAATTGTAGAATATATGGTTAAAGATAACGAGGGCCATGGTTTTCATAATGAAGAAAACAGGTTCGATTTTTACCGTTCCATGGAAGCGTTTTTGAACGAACAACTAAAAGTAGCAAAGGAGGAATAATACCTCTGCTTTGAGATGAAAGAGGCCCCAAGGGACGGGGAATATGACCCAAGAGATCCTTCGCATTTGCTCAGGATCAGTTCGGCTAATTAATTCCAGTTCACTATCGTTCATGGAATCAATGCCTCACTGATTTAACAAACTTTTTGGTAACAGTATTACTTCCGTTAGAAACAGAAATAAAGTAAACTCCGCTTCGCAAACCGGAGGCGTTAAATTCAAAACAGTTTTCGGTTGTTTCTGCCGTAAAAATTTGCTGACCCCCAATATTGGTGATATCAATAATGCGTGGAATAGAGTCTGTGTTTAAGAAATAAACATTTAGCTTGCTTTTAACAGGATTGGGACCGAGAGTAAAATACAATGGGGACATTGGAACTTCTTCAACAAGTGAAATACTGATAACTTCCTCCATTGTCCATTGCTCAGGATCCACATCAACATGGTTAACTTTTTTGTTAAACGCCATCGAAAATACATTTAGGTTTTCCGTTTGCCTGAACTGAACTAAAGTATCGGTACCATCGGTAAAACGCAACCTGAAATCAAGTAACATATCATACATGGTAGTATGCACTGAAGAGGTTGATTGCGTAGAGCTTAAATAGAATGTATTCTGCTCATCAGTCCAATACTTAAAGTTATACAACGGGTATCCCTGTCCGTAATACCATTGATCGAAAAACTGACCGAAGTCCATACCAGTTATGTCTTCAGCAATTTCCTTAAAATCTTCGCCTGTTGCGGTGCTTCCTCCAAAATTTGTTTGAAAGGATTTTAGAACGTCAAAAAAAGCATCGTCATTCTGAATTTCGTGCCTTAACATATGAATAATCGCGGCTCCTTTATCATAAGACAGCCTACCGGAAAATATCCTCCATTCATTCCCAGGATAAATTTCATCCAAAGGAATATATATACTTCCATCAGGAAAGGACATTGCATTATTTTGGGCTTTACTGATAAAAGCTTTTCCTGCTTCCCAGCCAAATATAAATTCATTTGCAAGATAATCTGAATAAGTTGCAAACCCTTCATTTATCCATATATCACTCCATGTAGCGCATGTAACGTTATCGCCAAACCACATGTGACCAAGCTCGTGCGCTATTAGATGGAAACTAAAGTTACCCATGGTTGACATTGTTTGGTGTTCCATGCCTCCGCCAAGTTGCGTTTCGCAATGTCCGTATTTCTCTTCATAAAAAGGGTATAGTGTATACAAATCGCAGTATAGCTCCATAATTTCAATGGTACTATCGAGTGGATCTTTTTTTATTTCAAGATTACCCGGAGCGTTATAAATAAAGTTTTGTATTAAAATTGAGTCGCCTTCCATTTCGGTGGGATAGGCGTAGTTGCTATAATCCTGGTAATCGGCAACCGCAAATGAAATAAGGTAATAGTCGATCGGATATTTTGTTTTCCACTCATATCTTAATTTATCATTTCCTAATTCAACAACGTTTGTTAACAAGCCCTGTGAACCAACCATATTTGATGATGACGTTGTTAAAAAAACCCAGGCCGAATCGGCCTTGTCTTGCAGATCTTGCTTAACAGGAAACCAATATTTTGCACTAAAGGGTTCCGACAATGTCCAGGTTACATTTTTTTGCCAGGCCGCCGATGAATCATTTGTTACTCCTGAAAAAAAACCACTGGTAGGAGGTTTTCCGTGATAATAAATTTGTGTCGAAATGCTTGCTCCTGTTGACACTTCTATAACCGGAACCAGCACATTATCCCCTTCACGATAGTAGTTTGTGTATTCTGTTCCGTTGAATAATATACTATCTATCTGATGTTCCGGAATTAGCTCAAAAGCAAATGTATCGAGTGGCACTATTGCGGTGCAGTTAATTATCACATTTCCTTCAACGAAAGTTGTTGTGTCGCTTACCTCAATATCAATGATGTATGAAGACACATTATAATCAAACAAATATTCACTTTGCCAATTATAATCGGGATTAAAATTTATCTTTTCAACTACAGTACTGGCATGTGAACATTTTCCTTCGATATTAAAGTCTTCGTTCCACTGCGCTCCTGCCAATATTGCAGAAACAAGAAAAATAAACAATGTTGCTATGCGTTTCATAATCACATATTTTTTAATGACGTACTATTTAAATATAGCGCAATATGCTCATTGTGCCTTTCAGCCGTTGAATTTATATCTTTGCCAAATGTAATGATTAAAAAGACAAATTAGGAAACGTTAAAGTTGCCATGAACACAGCATATGACATATTAATATCAAAACTTAACAAATTCATACGAAAGTATTATAAGAATTTGATAATTAAGGGGGCGATGCTCAGTTTTGGCCTAATCGTTATCTTGTTTATGCTTATTAGTTTTTTTGAATATTTCTCGTGGTCAGATATGCTAACCCGAACTATAATTTTTTATTTATTTGTTGTTTCCGTCCTAATTATTTTGGTTTATTATGTAACTATTCCTTCGTTAAAACTAATTAAACTTGGCAAGGTAATTTCATATGAAGATGCAGCCAAAATTATAGGAGATCATTTTTCGGAGGTTAACGACAAACTATTAAACACGCTCCAATTACACAATTCAGGTGATACTTCTAATATAGAATTGCTGTTGGCTAGCATTGAGCAAAAATCGGCAGCCCTCAACCCTATTCCTTTCAGAAATGCCGTTAAATATAGTACCAACTTTAAGTATTTTAAATTTATAATTCCTCCTGCTATATTTCTGTTATTAATTTTTGTGATTACTCCCGAATTTATTGCGGATCCTGTAGATCGAATTATAAATCATAATACATATTTCAGCAAACCTCTGCCCTATTCCATTGAACTGTTAAATAAGGATCTTACTTGTGCTCAATATGAAAATTACAGTATAAAAGTTATGATGCGAGGTGAAACGGTTCCGTCAAAAATATGGATAAGTGCCGGAGGTTTCAAATACCGAATGGTTGAAATTAAGCCAGGGGAGTTTGAATATGTTTTTAAAAACCTGCTTTCTGATGTTTATTTCACAATTGTTACCACTGAATATATTAGCCCGCAATACCTGTTAAAAATATATCCACAACCCGTTATATTTAACTTTGATGTGTTGCTTAAATATCCTTTTTATCTGCAAAAGCAGGATGAGAAAATAGAAAATACAGGCGATCTGGTTGTTCCTGAAAACACAACAATAATGTGGGATTTTTTTACCCGTGACACAAAAAAAGTTCTTTTTATTACTAACGACAGTACAATTACACTATTCGTTTTGGGAAGTAATGTTTTTAAGCATTCTTTAACGGCAATACATGATTTTAGCTACACATTGGTAGCCATTAATCAATATATGCAAAGTGCGGACTCAATGCTTTTTAATGTACAGGTTATTGCTGACGAATATCCTACGATAAATGTAGATGAATACAAAGACGAATCGATCTATGGTGTTGTTAATTTTAGCGGAACGGTGGAAGATGATCATGGGTTTTCAGGTCTTTACTTTTTTTATCGCAAGGACAGTATCCCCGGTGCTTCCTGGAAAAGGGAGCAGATTGATGTTGAGCGCAATATTACGCGACAGCATTTTGACGATGGGCTAACAGCTTCAGATTTTAATCTTGCTCCAGGAGATGCGATTAGCTATTATTTTGAAATTCGGGACAATGATGCTGTTAATGGATTTAAGAGTGCAAAATCAGAGATGTACTATTTCAAATTACCCGAGGCTTCGGTGCTGGAAAAGAAGATTGAGAACAGCTCAAATGAAATGAAAAACAAATTAAAAGAATCTATAAGCGAAATTGATGAGCTGAATCGTCAGATTGAAGAAACAAAGCTTAGTTTATTTGAAAAAAAAGAGATGGGCTGGGCTGATAAACAAGTTCTTGATGACATTCTTAAAAAGGAAGAAAATATTAAAGCGCAGATTGAACAATTAAAAAAATTGAATGAGGAAATAAAAGAACTTGAAGACCTGCTTAAGAAAAAACTAAGCCCCGAACTTCTTGAGAAACTAAAGCAATTAGAAGAACTTTTTAATGAGCTCATTAAAGAGGAGCTTGAAAAACTAAAAGAAAATCTTAAAAAAGATAATATCAGTGAGTTTCTTGAGAAAATGAAACAGCAAAATGAGGAACTTAAGAGTGACCTTGAGCAAAATCTTGAGCTATATAAACAGCTTGAATATGAAAAACTGATTCAAGAGGCTATTGATGAGCTAAACAGGCTGGCCGAAGAACAAAAGAAGTTGGCCGAACAAACTGCTAACAAAGAAGTTGCAAAAGAAGAGTCGATAGATAAACAAAATGATGTTCAGGAAAAGTTTTCTGATTTAATGGAAAAGCTTGAAAATGCCGACAAATTAAATAAAGAACTCGAAGACCCATACAATATGGAAACTGACACGGCAACAGCTAATGATATTAATGAACAAATGGAAGAGGCCGGAAATAACCTTGAGAAAGGCAAGAGGAACAAGGCATCGGAAAATCAGGAAAAAGCAGGTCAAAAAATGAAAGATATGGCAGATGGTCTGTCGCTAATGATGGAGGCCGCTATGGAGGCCCGCATGGGCGAAGATATTGAACAAATAAAAAACATGCTTGATAATTTATTGGACATAAGTTTTGCGCAAGAAGGTCTTATTAATGATCTTCATAGTACATCAAAAAATGACCCGAAAAACGCTGATATTCGAGAGCAGCAAAAAGGCCTTAAGGATGATTTTGAAATAATACAAGATTCATTAATTAGCATGAGTAAGCGGCAGGCTGCTATAAAGCCATTTGTTTTAAAAGAATGTGGGAAAATTAATAATCATATAGAAAAGGCGCTGTTGATGCTGCAGGAGCAAAATAAAGGAACGGCCTCGGGTGATCAGCAATATGCAATGACATCCATGAACAACCTGTCGTTGATGCTTGCCGAATCTCTCGAACAAATGAAGCAGTCAATGCAAATGTCGGGCGGCAAAAAAGGTAGCAGCAGGTGTAAGAATCCTGGCAAAGGCAACTCGCCTTCAATGTCAGAAATAATGAATCAGCAAAAGGGTCTAAATCAGGGAATAAAAGGGAAATCGGAGAAAAATGGATTAAATGGCAGTGTGGGATTGAACAGTAAAAGCGAAGAGCTTGCCAGGATGGCTGCGGCACAAGGCGAAATAAGAAGAATGTTACAGGATTTCATAGAGCAGCTTGAGAGTGAGGGAGGAAACGGTAACGCTCTCAATAAAGTTGTTGAGGAAATGAAAAAATCAGAGGAAGATATTATTAACAGACGGTTGTCGTTGGAAACTTTAGAGCGCCAAAAAAACATTGAAACTAGGTTGCTTAAATCGCAGAAAGCTTTGCAGGAAAGAGAAAAGGAGAAGAAGAGAGAATCAACAGAGGGTAAAAACCGAAAAACTGGTAACCTAAATAATAAAATTGAGTATAAGCCAATAAATACTAAACAAGAGGAAATATTAATTACTGTTCCTCTTGAGGTTTCGCCATATTACAGAAACCTGCTTAAGAAGTATTTATACAAACTTGAAAAAGAAAAATAAGATGGTAAATAATAATCAATCGGTTTCAATTAAGCCAAAACCCGAATCCATTAGAGATATTGAACTTTTCGTTGATACTATTTGCGACCAGCTGTTTATTAACGACACATATTATGGAAATATCCTTATATCGCTAACTGAATTATTTAATTATTTACTCGCAAATAATCAAATCCATAATATAAATATTGCTTATAATTCTGATTATAAAAGCATTGTTATTTCGTTTCAACGTGTTGACTATCTGATAATTAAGGCTCTTTCGAAAGCAATTTCTTCAAATGAAATTATTCATCAGGATTGCGATAAAAATATCTTTCTTATTCACTCTTTGGTCGACAACATTACATTCGACAGCAAGGATACTCTTTCATTTGAGTTTGATATTAGCGCTCTTCATAATGAAATTTATAATAAGCGATCGGCTTTATTAAAAAAATATTTCACTAAACAAACCAACGAAAAGGTAACAAAGGAAAATGATTAGCTTTACTTCCCTCCTACCTAACAACACCGAAAATTTGAAAGAGTCTCTTTACAAAAACTGGCTCAAAACTGTTATTATTAAAGAAGGGAAAAAAACGGGTGATGTTCAATACATTTTTTGTGACGATTCTCATCTGTTAGAAATTAACAAATTATTCCTTAATCACCATGAACTAACTGATATCATTACTTTTTCAACAACAGCTAACGCCAATATTATTTCTGGCGAAATTTACATTAGTCTTGATCGGGTAAAAGAAAATTCAAAAACACAATCTGTTTCTTTTGAAGAAGAGCTTGGCCGGGTAATGGTACATGGCATACTTCATCTCATCGGCTATAACGATCACTCTGATTCTGATAAAAAATTAATGCGAAGCAAAGAGTATTATTATTTACATTTGCACCGTTAATTTTCCCGATTGTTCCACGTGAAACAAAACACCATGTTTGATCGCTATGATGTAATAGTTGTTGGTGCAGGTCATGCCGGAGCAGAAGCTGCTGCATCTGCTGCAAATCTTGGTTCAAAAGTGTTGCTCATAACCATGAGCTTGCAACGCATTTCACAAATGTCGTGTAACCCGGCAATGGGGGGAGTGGCTAAAGGGCAAATTGTTCGTGAAATTGATGCTTTGGGTGGGTATTCGGGACTTGTGTCTGATAGCACAATGATACAATTTCGGATGCTAAATAAATCCAAGGGTCCTGCCATGTGGAGCCCAAGAACACAAAACGACAGGGTTCAATTCTCTATCGAGTGGAGAAATATGCTTGAAAATACTCCAAACCTCGATTTTTGGCAAGACACGGTTACAAACATAATTGTTGAAGATAAAAGGGTAATTGGTGTTCGAACACAAATGGGCCAGAAGATATTTGGCAATTCTGTTATTCTTACAAATGGTACTTTTCTAAATGGTAAAATTCACATTGGGCAAAATAGTTTTAATGGAGGAAGAATCGGAGACCCTTCTTCAACAGGATTAACTGAGCAGCTTAAAGGCTTTGGCTTTGAGTCTTTACGCCTTAAAACCGGAACTCCTGTAAGGGTTGATGGAAGGACGATCAATTTTTCTAAAATGGAAGAGCAAAAAGGAGATGAAGAACCTGGGGGATTTTCGTTTCTAAAGAAAACCAGACTTAAAAAACAAAGAAGTTGTTGGATAACTTACACCTCTCCTATTGTACATGATACCCTCAAACAAGGCTTTTCAGATTCTCCAATGTTTGCCGGTAGAATTGAAGGAACAGGGCCCAGATATTGCCCCTCAATTGAAGATAAAATTGAACGATTCTCCGACAAAACAAGGCACCAATTATTTGTTGAACCCGAGGGGTGGAATACAATCGAATATTATGTAAATGGTTTCTCTTCGTCTCTTCCCGACCATATTCAATTAAAGGCATTACGACGGATTGCGGGTTTTGAAAATGCCAAGATTTTCGTTCCGGGTTATGCAATCGAATATGATTATTTTCCACCCACTCAGCTAAAATATACTCTTGAAACGAAATTAGTAGAAAACCTTTATTTCGCTGGTCAGATAAACGGCACAACCGGCTACGAGGAAGCTGCTGCTCAAGGTTTAATGGCAGGAATAAACGCCCATCTAAAATTAAACAATAAATCATCATTTATTCTTAAAAGACACGAAGCGTATATCGGTGTGCTTATCGACGACTTAATTACAAAAGGTGTTGATGAGCCTTATCGCATGTTTACATCAAGAGCTGAATACAGAATTCTCTTGCGTCAGGATAATGCTGATGTTAGGCTGACCCCAATGGGATATGAACTTGGCCTTGCCTCTAAAGAAAGGTATGAGGCTGTTGTTCACAAAAAGAAAACAGTTATTGAAATTGTAAAATTAACAAAAGAACAAAGTATTAGCCCGGATGAAGCAGAGTCATTATTAAATATCCGAAACACAACACCTCTTAAACAAAAAGTTAAACTTTCTGATCTACTTCTTCGCCCCCAAATAAATATCGACGATTTAATTTCGATAAGCAAACCGTTTAGTAATGCTCTAAAAATATTATCGCCTAGTAAAGAAGATTTGGAAAATACTGAAATTCTCATTAAATATGAGGGTTATATTTTAAAAGAAAATGAACTGGTTACAAAGCTCTCAAAACTTGAAAATATTCCACTTAAAGAAGATTTCGATTATCATAGTTTAGTATCTATTTCGACAGAAGCGAGAGAAAAGCTATCAAAAATTAAACCCTCAACGATTGGTCAGGCTTCTCGAATTAGTGGAGTCTCGCCATCAGATATAAATGTAATTGCCGTTTTTATTGGCAGATAAAAATTGTTTCACGTGGAACAAAATACTAAATTATTAGATATTCATGCCTGCCCCTTGTGCGCCGGAGATAATTTTATACATTTCCTGAATACTAAAGATTTCTTTTTTACACAAGAAGATTTTTCCTTATATAAATGTGCAGATTGCAATTTTGTTTTTACTAATCCTGTTCCTACATCGATTTCTAAATATTATGAAACACCCGATTACCTTTCACATAATACAAATGGAAAAGGTGCATTAGCATGGCTGTATTATTTGCTCAGAGAAATAAATATAAAAAGAAAATATCAGCTCGTCACAAAATATTGCAAACAGGGAAATATCTTGGACATCGGTTGTGGTACAGGGGAGCTTCTTAATTTCTTTAAAAAAAATAATTGGCTGGCTTTGGGTGTTGAACCAAATTTAACCGCTCGTGAATTTGCTGCCAATAAATATCTGATTGATGTTTTTGAAGAAAATAAACTTGACGAATTTGATCACGGAACATTAGATGTTATATCAATGTGGCACGTGCTGGAACATGTTCCTGACCTTCATCGCAGATTATCGAAAGTTTCAAAACTTCTAAAAGATGACGGAACAATTTTTATTGCAGTTCCTAATATAGATTCACCAGATTCGAAAAAATACAAAAAATATTGGTCTGCACTTGATGTTCCCCGCCATCTTTACCATTTCACACCAGCTACATTCGAACATTTAATTTCCAAACACCAGCTCAAGCTTGTTCATGCAGAGCCGATGAAATTTGATTCCTACTATGTAAGTATGTTAAGCGAAAAATATCTTAAGAACCGTTTATATTTTCTTTCAGCCAGCTATTATGGATATTTATCAAATTTAAAAGCTAAAAGAAATAACAATTATTCCAGCATGATTTTTGTTGTTAAAAAAGATTAGTTTTTTTGTTACCTTTGAATCTCATTAATTATTGCATTCTTGCTTGGAGTATGCATATTACTTATGCCAATGTTTAAGTCGATAAATAAGAAAATATCATCTATTTTCATCTCTCTGTCTATATTATTTTTTCTGTCGTATTATCTCACGCAATATTTCCATAACAAAACTCATACAGGTCCTGTAGAAACAGAAATATTGTCCAAACGAATTGATTATCAGGCTGTTAGTCTGTTAAAGCTCATGGGAGACACTAAAGATATCCTGACTGAAAACTCTAATAATTATTGGCAAAAATTGGATAGTATATTTTATAAAAACCAGTACGTTTGCTTTATCACGAAATACGATAGTATTAATTACTGGAATACTAGCAAAGTTAGTGTGCTTGCTTTTTCTGATTTAATTTTAGATAATAGTATACATGTAATTAATTTGCCCTCAGGTTGGTACTTATATACTGCTGCCTCAATTCAAAACTATAATATTTACATCCTGTCATTGATCAAGGCTGATTTTCAGGTTAATAACAACCTGCTTAATCCCGAATTCAGTACTGAATATTCAATTTGCCCTGATTTAGACCTTACTCTTAACGCAGAAGAAGCATCGCATATAATTTACAATACTAACAGACAATTTTTGCTCGGCACTACATACAAAGCTGATCAGGGCGGCTCAAATAATATTAATTCAACCATTTTCATATTATTTTTCCTTGCATATCTTTTTCTCATAATGTTTTTGTTTCGGTCAATAACTAATTCAAAATTCTCGATCAGGAAGCCCATCCTTGGTTTCATGTCCTTCATCATAATTGTTGCATTAATAAGAATTTTCGATATTTACTTCCATTTTCCTTCTGAACTGAAGTCTACTCAAATATTTTCAAATAATATTTTCGTCATACCTTTTACAGCCTCTATTGGTGATCTAATTATCAATACTGCCTTATTGATAATATTTTCTTTTTCATCGTTTCGGTTTTTCTCAAGAAATATAATGCGCCCGTCAATTGTCAAAATTATAGTAAAATATTCGATATTATGGGCTTATATTTTAGTAATATTATTTGTTATATATCATACTATTTACGACCAAAACATTTCATTTTTCTCAGAAAGTCTTCTTAATAATTATAATTTATTTATTTCCGTTTTAGTAATCATCGGACTTAACATAAGCCTTTATTTTGCGTTCGTTACGTATTTAGCTTCCTCTAAGGATGAAATTGTTCCCTTTTTCATCCCGTTCTTAATATCGTTAGTTGGAATTTTTTTGACTTATTTTTTATCAGATATTCCATTAGTGCTGCTTATAATAACTTTAATAATTACATTTATTTTAATCACCACGAAACAAACTATCTGGAAATATACTACCGATTTATTTCTAAACCACCTCGTTCTGCTGGTACTTCTTGCAATAGTTACGTCTGTTATCATAAGTAATTCGTACAAACTTAAAAATGAAAAATATCAGGAATTTATAGCCCAAACATTAACGATTACCAGCGATTCAATTTTTGAGTATTCATTTGATAATATAGTTAAAAAAGTGAAGAATGATAAGCTTATAACACAGTTGCTATTTACTGATACAGTTGCAACTGATGCAAATTTAGAGGAATACATACGGTCGAATTATTTTAATGAATATTTAGACAAATATAATATTCAGATTACAAATTGTGTTGAGGATGAATTACTTGAAATACAACCAGCTGGCGAAATACATGATTGTGCTGATTATTTTAATTCCCTGATTGAAGAGGCTACAATTCCGGTTCTTGATTCGTTTCTATTTCGATTTAACCTAGGTACAGAAAGTATTTATTATATAAGCCGATTCTCTTTTATAAATCCAGATAATCCCAGCCGAATCCGAAATATTTTTATTGAATTCGTTTCTTCACACGTGCCTGAAGGCCTTGGATATCCCGAGTTGTTAATTGATAAACGGTCGAACACTTTAAGCCTATCAGAATATACTTTCGCCATTTACTCAAATAATCACTTAACGTACAAATTTGGTGACTTTCCCTACAGTACGTATCTTTCACCGGAGAAAAGTTTTCAATTAGAAACACACTATGACTACAACAATTTCCATCACTATGCAATGCTTATTTCGCCAGATAATTACCTGATAGTTAGTAGGGAGAAAACAAGCACAACTATGACAATCGTTTTGTTTTCATCCATATTCATTCTGTTATCATTAATATCAATTGTGGTTTATATAACTGTATATGCGAGGAGAGCAATTAATTTATTCAGAGTAAACTTCAAAACCAGACTACAATCTTTTGTAATTGCAACATTAACGCTAACGTTTGTACTTATGGCGATTACAACGTTTATTTATATTCAAGATAGCAGCCGTGAAACTCTTGAAAAACAATTAACCGAAAAAACAAACTCTGTATTAATAGAGCTTCAGCATAAACTTTCCGCGGTTACAAATTTACAGAGCCAGGATGTAGATTTCCTACATCAATTACTTCGTAAATTTTCATTAGTGTTTTTTTCAGATATTAATCTTTACGATCAATCGGGATATTTAATTGCAACGTCAAGGCCTGAGATTTTCGAAAAAAACCTATTATCAACATACATAAATCCAAAGGCTTATAAGGCAATATTTTTCGATAATAAACTAAATTTCATAACTGAAGAAAAGATAGGTGCGCTTAAATATTATTCATCATATGCCCCGATAACTTTAAATAATGATTTCCCGATAGGGGCCGTAAACCTCCCATATTTTGCACGACAAACTGAATTCACAAAATCATACTACATAATGCTATCATATTTGATTAATATTTATGTAATTATTGGAATAATTGGCGCGCTGATTGCGATTATTTTTTCAAGGTATTTAACCCGGCCATTGGTCTTGCTTCAGAAAAGTTTGGCGACAATAAGAATTGATAAACATAACGAAAAGATACAGTGGACCAAAAATGACGAGATTGGTATGCTTATAAATGAATATAACCGCATGGTAGATAAGCTGGAACAAAGTACCGAACTGTTGAAGCATTCTGAACGAGAAAGTGCCTGGCGTGAGGTTGCAAGGCAAATTGCTCATGAAATAAAAAACCCTCTAACCCCAATGAAGCTAAATGTCCAATATCTGGAAAAATCATTTAAAAATAAAGATCCTGAATTTGCTTCAAAAATTTGCTCAATAAGTACGTCGTTAATCCAACAAATAGATACGCTGAACAATGTTGCTGAGATGTTTTCTGATTTTGCTAAAACCAAATCTTTGGATTTTTTACAAGTAAATCTTAATAGTGTTATAAGCTCATCGGTAAATTTATTTAATAAAAATACAAATGTTTCAATTTCAACAACTTATGCAGAGCCTGAAAATGACTTGTTTACGCTTGGTTTTGAAAAAGACATATTGAGAGTGATTAACAATGTAATTAAAAATGCAATTCAATCAGTTGAGAAAAACGAAAAGGCTAAAATCATGATCAGCGTTGTTCGCAAATCAAAATTTATTACCGTGGCTGTTACGGATAATGGCATAGGAATTTCAGAAGAAATGAAATCGAAAATATTCCATCCTTATTTTACTACCAGAACAAGTGGTACGGGTTTAGGCCTTGCTATTGTTAAAAACATCATGAACGAAATAGGAGGGGAGGTGCATTTCGAATCAGATATAAACAAAGGAACAACCTTCTTTCTAATATTTCCAGATGCATCTTAGGAAATTTTTTGTATACTTTTGGCGACATGAATAAAGCCATCAATCCTGTTAAAAAACTTGCCGGAGAAACAGCAATATATGGACTTGGTACGATGGTGCCAAGATTCCTAAATTATTTGTTAGTTCCTCTTTATACCATTTATGTATTTACTAAGGCAGAATATGGCCAGGTTACGCTTCTTTATTCTTATGTAGCTATTCTTTTGGTCTTGCTTACCTTTGGCATGGAAACGGCATTTTTTAGATACGCCAACAAAAGTAAAAATGCTAAAACCGTATTTAATACTGCAACATCAGCAATATTAATTGCTTCACTTTTCTTCCTTTTATTAGTTATTGTATTTCTACAAGATATTTCAACATTAATACAATATCCCGCACATAATGAATATGTATTAATAATAGCAATTATTATTGTGCTTGACTCTATTACAGCATTACCGTTTGCTTTTCTGCGATATCAAAACAAAGCAGTGAAATTCTCGTCCATAAGAATAATTAGTGTTGTTATTACTATTTCCTTAAACCTTATTTTTTTAGTTGTAATTCCTAATTATTTTGGCGATAATTATAAGGACTTACCTATATATCGAAGCACAAGCCTGGTTACATTCGTTTTTATAGCAAATCTAGCGGGTTCGCTTTCAACACTTATTATGCTAAGTAACGAGTTTAGAAGATTTAATTTTAAGATAGACGCTGTTCTGCTCAAAAAAATGCTTAGTTATGGATTACCTATTCTAATAATATCACTCTCGTTTATGATTACCGAAGTTGCAGATAAAATACTTCTCAAGTATCTTCTACCAGATAGATCGTTGGCCGATTCGCAACTTGGAATTTATGCTGCCAGCTACAAGCTTGCCATTATAATGATGCTCTTCATACAAATGTTCCGATATGCCGCAGAACCCTTCTTTTTCTCGGAAGCCGATAAAAAAGACGCAAAATTAACATATAGTAGAGTAATGACATTATTTGTTGCATTCACCTGGTTTATTTTTTTGTTGGTAATGCTTTATATAAATCTCTTTAAACATTTTATTGGTGAGGCATTTTGGCAGGGACTTCAAATAGTACCAATTATATTATCTGCAAAATTGTTTTTAGGTGTGTTTTATAATTTGTCGGTTTGGTACAAGCTCACAAACAAAACTTTCTACGGAGCAATTATCGCAATTGTAGGCGGACTAATTACAATTATTTTAAATGTGTTGCTAATTCCTAAATACGGTTATATGGGATCAGCCTGGGCAAACTTTGCAAGTTATTTTGCAATTATGATTATATCATATTTGTGGGGGAGAATGATATTCCGTATTAATTACGAAATTAACAAGATAATACTTTATACAATTACGGCATTAATTATATATTTTATTTCAATTTATCCATTTGATTTTCAGTTGTTTAATCATTATATTTTTGTAACTATACTTTTAATATTTTACATATTGATAGTATTTTTAACACAGCGTTATGGTAAAACTAAAAGCACGATTTAGATATTGAAATGAATATATTCTCAATATTTCTATTAAGTAAATATTTAACTTTATATATTTGCTGTATTCACATCGAAAAATCCAATAATTATGCTGCCTTTTTTTAAAAGAAACCAAAAAAAAACTTCCAAAAAAGGTGCCTCTTTTTACCATAGGGAAAATATAATTCAAACAATTGAAGAGTTAAACAAAGTACTTAGTTATTTAAACTCACCGGATACGATAAAATCAAAAACAAATATTATATTTAAGGGTTATGAATTAGACACAATTAATGAAAAGAATTTAGAAGATAACTTTGGTGAAGAATCTTTTTTACTTGAACCCAAAAGTGGACTTGAAAACCATAAAGTATATTTCTACCGTATAAACCAAAAAATGAAAAAACAATATGCGGGTTATGCCAAACCTGAAGCAGGAGGGGAGCTTAAAGAAACATTGGAAGACTTAATATAGCTATGTTATTACGTTAACTGCAATTTTAAACATTTCTTAAATTATCATCAATACAATTTGGCAGGCATTTATATCCATATTCCCTTTTGTAAGCAAAAATGCCACTATTGCAATTTTTATTCTACTGTATCTCTCAAATATCGAGACGTCTTTTTTGCCTCTTTAGTGAGAGAAATAAATTCAAGAAAGAATTATTTAAGAAACGAAAAGGTAAACACAATTTATTTTGGTGGAGGAACTCCATCCCTGTTATCTCCCGATGAAATATCACTCATAACAAACACAATAATCAATTCGTACAATGTTGCTACAAATGCCGAAATTACGCTTGAGGCAAACCCTGATGATCTCACCAAGGAAAAAATATCTGATTTTAAAAATTATACTCGGGTTAATAGATTGAGCATAGGTGTTCAAAGTTTTTTTGATGATGATTTGGATTATTTAAACAGGATACACAGTTCCTATCAGGTTAAAAACTCGATTGAAAATGTATTAGAAGTCGGGTTTAACAATATCACAATCGACTTGATATATGGCATTCCATCACTTACGGAAAAAAAATGGAAAGAAAATCTGAAGATATTCTTTGAATACAAAATACCTCATTTGTCATCATATTCACTAACGGTTGAGCCAAAAACGGCTCTGGATGTGCTAATCAAAAAAAAGAAATTTGAAAACATAAACGAAACTGATAACATAAACCACTTTAAAATACTGTTGGAAGAAGCTGATAAACACAATTTTATTAATTACGAAATTTCTAATTTTGCTTTGGCGGGTTATTATTCAAAGCACAACAGCATATATTGGCTTGGTGGTAATTATCTGGGTTTGGGTCCTTCGGCACACTCATATAACGGGAAATCGCGACAATGGAATGTAAGTAGCGTTAAACAATATTGTGAAGAAGAAATGCCAGAAAATATTATTGAAGAAAGAGAGGAGCTTGATAAAGATCAATTGTACAACGAATATATTTTAACTTCCCTTCGTACTTCGTGGGGCTGCGATATTGAACACATAAAAAATAAATTTGGAGAAAAATACAGCAGTTATTTAATAACAAATATCAACAATGTATTAAAAGAAAAGAGAGTTATCCGAAAAGGAAATGTTATTACGTTAACTAACAAAGGAAAACTTTTTGCCGATGGAATAGCTTCCTCGCTATTTTATGGCTTATAAAGCCTTTGTGGCAAATTTAGTAACAAGGTATCCAACTACCGGTGAAAAGATCATGCTGAAGAAAAAAGACCATTGTACGCCCATTTTTCTCTTCTTGCCTAACGTTTCAGAAATTATCAGCGAAAGCACATACCAAGTGATAAATATAAATGTAATCCAGTATACGTTCATAGTCTAATAAAAATAAATAAACAAATAAATAACGGGTATCAAAATTCCAAGTATCGTCATCCATGCCCCACGTTTGGTAATACCTAGTGCCCCTCTTGGTATTAAGATTCCTGTAATACCCATTAGTATAAGCGCTCCTGCAAAAATATCAGAAAACCACGTCCAGTATTTAATCGGGTTGTAGTGGAGATAATTAACTTCTCTGAATAATGCTCGGCGTTTCGTTTTTTCAATGAGCCCGTTACCGCTTATAAGATTTATATAGACCGCCCCGTCCTTGATGAAAATTTTAACGTATCCATCATCTGGATAATAGTGACTTTTATAATTTTCTGATTCATTATAACGTTCAAGAATTTTTTTAAGTTCGTTCTTTCCAGGTTTTGATTCAGGTGGGTCTATCTGAATATCTTCGGTAATTACTACAAAATTTGGATTCCAATCGTCGATATGGTTTATTGCTATACCCGATAGTGAATAAATTACAACCATTGCGAAAAACAAATACCCAAAATCACGATGGACAGCCCTGTTCCACTTACGCCATTTAAATGCCATTGATTATTGGGTTATTCGTTATTTTCAGGCTGATCTTCAATAATCTTGTACGAAGTGCAAAGAATAGAATAAAATGAAAGATGATCTTTTCCCGACTCTTTAAGTGTTTCCCGAAGATTGTTTATTTTCTCCATCTCTTCAGCAATATCAGTACCCTCGCCTCCTTTTTCAACCTTTCCTCCTAAATGCAATCCTTCGCCTTTGTCATCGCTCATATCACTGCCTGCCTTAATTTCTTCTTCCCATTCACGAAGGTAATCTTCATCTATTCTTTGTTCCTCAACAATTCCTACTAGTACAATTTTATCACCTTCAAGTTCAGAATTAAATGCTGCAATTTCTTCATCTGGAGTAATATTTACACGGGCATCCGATTCTTCCGTTACAAGAAATAATCTCTGACCGCCATGTTTACAAATATGATCGACGATTCCTTCCAATTGAATCTTTTTGCCAACATAATTTCCCGCCTGATTTTCAAAATCAGCCACATTTATAATAGCGATTTCATCGGTTACTGTACCTTCATTATTACTATTATTGGCATCCTTCTTTTTTTCAACATTATTACATGAGTTTGCGAATAATGCGATTGCCGTAATTATTGTAAATATTAAATATTTTTTCATGATTAGTATAGTTTTAATTATGTGGCGAATATAAATATTTATCGAATAATATATGCTGTCTTCTAAATATATATTATTAAATTTTATTCCTGCTCTGATAAAATTTTTATGCCATCATATTTTAATTCTTTTCCTGCTGAATATGAAATTATTAAAATTGGGATTCCATTTTCATCAAACTTTTTCCAGTCTCCGTTTTTTCTTCCCATAACATATTTACCCTGTTGCTTTATTTTTCCATTATCCCAATACCACGTATGTTCTCCGTTAGGATTATCATCAATAAATTTTCCTTCAAACCTTAAATTGCCTTCTTTATAATACGACTTCCATAAGCCATTTCTCATATCTTCCACATATTCACCTTCATCCTTTGTGTCGCCAACCATGTAAATCCAATGACCTTCTTTTTTACCTTCCAGATATTCGCCTTGTATTACTATATTACCTTCTTTATCGTATTCGGTTAATATGCCATTGGGTAAACCATCAAAAAAATGTTCCTCTCTAAGAAGTTTACCATCGTTATAATACCATAACCAGGTACTATCGGGACTACCCCTAACATATTTTCCTGTTTCTTCAAGTTGACCGTTTCTGTAATAATATTTCCATAATCCGTTGTACAAATCGTTAATATAGTAACCAGTGGCTTTTAAACTACCATCATTATAATACTCCTTCCAGTTTCCTTGCTTTTGGCCAGCATCAGTAAAAATTCCCTCGCCAATTATTTTACCAAATCTAAATATATATGATTTTTCCACTTCTCCCTTTTCATTATACTCTCTTCTCACACCTTCTGGAACACCATCTCTGGTATAGGTTGCAACTACTTTAACTTTTCCATTGGGATAATAATCGGTTCTAATTTCCAGCTTTTGTAATTCTTCAGCTTTTTCAAATATTTCTCCATCAATAAATTTCGTTGCCGAAATTAAATTCCCTTCCTTATCATATTCTTTAAAATATCCATGTTTCAATCCATGCTTATAATTTCCTTCCATTATTACAACCTGCTCATCATCAGTAAACCAAAGCCACTTACCATGCGGCCTGTTATCCGAATCATTGCGATTAATTCTTTCCCTGTCGGTAATGTATCCCTTTTGGTAGGTTATTAGCTGAATAATATTTCCGTTAATATCGTATTCGCGGGCTATACCGTTTTCCAGTCCGTTAATAAACGGGGTACTAAGCTTTATTTTATGGTTTGGATAAAAAACTACAGTATTACCCTGTTTAACATCATCAATGAAGTTTTCTTTAATTATTTCACTACCTTGATGTGTCGTTCTGAAACCATTTTTTTTTCCGCCCTTATAATTAATTTCAAGAATTATTTTTCCTTCTTCATTATAAAATTTCCAAAGACTATCGAGTTCAAAATTTTTGCGGTTGCCTTCGGATTTCAAAACACCATTTGCATGGTAATTAATCCAATAGCCATCAGGTTTTCCATTTAGCATAGTGCCTTCGCTAACCTTAATGCTATCTTCGGCATAAAAAATATTGTAGCCGTTAGGATTAATCCTTGATTCTTCCTGGGCAGTCAATCCATATGAAATTAAAAAGAATAAAATAAATAAAATATAAGCCTTAATCATCGTCCTACACTTCTTCCTTTTACTATGCGTATTTGTTTTTCAAAATTTGAAAAATATTCTTTATTAACCAACAACATTATTTTGTTACTACCAGGTACAATGTAATAAACTGTTGTATCGTATTTAATGCTACCATAATTATTATACCAGCTATCGGCAGATATTTGATATTTGCTATTTTCATTTATATCAAATCTCAGATTTCTATTTTCACCTTCTTCAAAAGCTACTTTAAGATATTTGGCCCCCAGTTTAACAGCCACTCCTTTTGTTTTTTTTGGGATTATAATTTCCTCAAAATATTGGCCGTTTTCAAGTCTGATAGTTCCCTTGGCTATTTGCATTTCCGCTTTTGAAAGATTCCTTTTCAAAATAATTTTATCTGAATTATAAAATTGAACCATTTCAATATCAAGATCATTTTCATAAAGCTCATCACGTATTTCCTCAGTAAAGTATATAAGGCTTGAGCATGAAGATATCAGCAATGATATTAATACAAATGAAATTAAAACTATATTTTTCATCACTAAATTATTTTAAGTTTTTTCGAAATATCAAGCATTCTTAATATTGGTTTCTTTGCTTTTTCTATTACATCAATATCCAACTTAATTGCCGGAGTTTCATTTTTCAAAGCTAAGTATAATTTTTCCAATGTGTTTAATTTCATAAAAGAGCAATCATTACAATTACAAGTGCTGTCGGAGGGAACTATTAAAAACTCCTTTTCAGGTGATAGTTTTTGCATTTGATGAATGATACCAGATTCGGTAGCAACAATATACCTCCTGTTTTTATCCAATTGAGTGAATTTTATCATTCCGGTAGTTGATCCTATGAAATCAGCCAGTGAAAGTACAGGAGCATTGCATTCAGGATGAGCAATAACACTTGCGTCAGGATTTTCTTCTTTTAATTTTATTATTGCTTCGGTTGTAAGTATATCATGCACCTCACAGATACCATTCCATAACACCATGTTTCGACCGGTGATCCTGTTTATATATCCTCCAAGATTTTTATCAGGAGCAAAAATAATTTTTTGATTTTTTGGAAGTGATTCAACAATTTGAACTGCATTGCCCGATGTACAAACTATATCAGTTAGTGTTTTGATTGCGGCGGTAGTGTTTATGTATGAAATAACTAAATGATTCGGGTATTTCTTTTTAAATTCAATAAATTTATCTACCGGACACGAATCGGCAAGCGAACAACCGGCTTCTAAATCGGGTAAAACTACCAGAGTATCAGGGTTTAACATTTTAGCTGTTTCGGCCATAAAATGTACTCCTGCAAAAACTATCATATCCACATTTGCTTCTGATGCTTTTTGAGCCAAACCAAGACTATCACCAACATAATCGGCTAATTCCTGTATCTCGGGAATTTGATAAAAATGTGCAAGAATTAAGACATTCTTTTCTTTTTTAAATTTTAATATTTCGGCTGTATAATTCATATATTAGCAAAAGTAATTTGTTATTTAATTAAAAAAAATTGCCGTGTTATCAGATTAAATAAAATGTAAAATAACATAATTTTATTTATTAACTTTTAGCTGTATTATTTAATATTATTTAAGTATAAATAATTTATATATAATATCTTGTTAGCTTTATTGATTACTTATTATCAAATAACTATGATTTTACAAAAAAGGTATTTTATTAACAAGCTATTTACATTTTATTACCAACTATTTATTTTATATTTAGGAACATAACTAAATAATTAACAAAGAACGTAATTATATATGTGTTAATAATTTACCTTATAACCATTAGTTAATCAGTGTTAATTACTGGTCATAATTATTTATAAAAACACTTCAATTGAACGAACCTTTAATAAGTGAGGTTTAAATTGTAAATAAGAGTCGATTTATTACCTATTTACCAACAAAATTAAACAGATATTAACAACAAACTAAGGATAAATATTAAATTTATGATAGTTAACAGTTTAACCAATTATTAAATAATAACATCTTTTTTAAATGTAATGATATTCAGTTAGTTTAATTTTTACCTGCAAAATTTGGCTACTTTTGTACAATAATTTATTAACAATGACAAAAAGCACGACTGTGTTGGCAATTGCTTCTGATCATGGCGGATTTGAGATGAAAGAATTTATCAAAAAAAAGCTAATTGATAACGGATACATAGTTAAAGACTTCGGAACCTATTCAAAAGAAAGTGTTGATTATCCTGATGTAATTCATCCATTGGCAAAGGCAATTAATGATGGTGAATACAAAATGGGGATAATAATGTGCGGCACCGGAAATGGCGCGCAGATCACTGCTAATAAATATGCTAATGTAAGAGCAGGTTTGTGTTGGAACGAAGAGCAGGCTATGTTAATAAGACTGCATAATAACGCCAATATAATTTCCCTTCCGGGAAGGTTTTTACCTTTAGATCAGGCATGGAAAATTGTTGAAGTGTTTTTATCAACTAATTTTGAAGGTGGCAGACATATCCAGCGGGTAAATAAAATTTCTAAAATTTTGAAATAGATTTAAATTGTGAAAACAAGTATTCAAAATAGTTCATTTTTAGCAGCTTCTGAAAAAGTTGCATTTGATGAGATACATCGCGATAAAATCAAATTCAATATATCGCGTTACGACGACGCTGTTGAAAAGGGATTGAATAATTATAATAATCTTGACATTGCCAAAAACAGAGCAGGATTTATAAAATATAAGGTTATTAATGAGCTTGATCGTTATTTAATTGAATTTGAAGACAATTTTACTTCCAATGGTGGTAAGATAATATGGGCACAGGATTCTGAAGAAGCATTAAAAGAAATTATTAAGCTAACACAAAAACACAGCATTAATTCTGCGGTTAAATCAAAATCAATGACCACTGAAGAAATTGAGCTAAACGCTGCTATTGAAAGGGAAGGGATTGATGTTGTTGAAACTGATCTTGGGGAATTTATTGTGCAACAAGCCGGGCAAAAGCCGTACCATATTGTTACCCCTGCAATGCATATGTCGAAAGAAGATGTTGCATTGTTGTATAATGAAAAGTTTGGTACACCGAATGACTTAACCCCCGAAGAGCTAACATTATATACTCGTAAATTACTGCGCGAAAAATTCACTAATGCCGAACTAGGTATTACAGGTGCTAATTTTTTAATTGCAGATACAGGCTCTATCGCATTAACCGAAAATGAAGGCAATGGAATGTTATCAATGTCGTTTCCAAAGGTGCATATTGCAATTGCCGGCATTGAAAAAATTATTCCTAAACTTGAACACCTTGATTTGTATTGGCCGTTATTGGCTGCGCATGGCACAGGACAGGCTATGACTGTTTATAATTCGATAATTAGCGGGCCACGTAAAAATAATGAAAAAGATGGTCCAGAGAATATGTATGTGGTATTATTGGATAATGGACGTACCAAATTGCTTAAAGAAGAGCGTCAGCGTCAGGCATTATCATGTATAAGGTGCGGTGCATGTTTAAATGCATGTCCGGTATATAAAAATGTTGGCGGTCACACGTACGATACTACTTACAGTGGTCCAATTGGTTCGGTAATAACACCATATTTACAGAGTATTAAGAAATACAAGCATTTAAGCTTTGCCTCATCACTTTGTGGAAAATGTACATCGGTGTGTCCGGTTAATATTCCATTACACGAATTGCTGCTTCTGAACAGAAACCATTCGGTTAAAAAAGGGTATTATACTTTTTTTGAAAAACAAAGTATTAATTTTTCGTCACGGGTGTTAGGATCCAGAAAAGTGTTGGATGTGCTGTCGGGTAATACCAAAAACAAGCTAATAAAATTAAGCATTGCCAAAACCTGGGGACCACGAAGAGAACTTCCCGAAATTGCACCAAAATCGTTTAACCAGCTTTGGAAAGAAAAAGAGATCGATGATGCGTGAATTATAACCCGCTTAGTGGATTTTTCTTTACGCAGGAGAGGAAAACTCTCCGCGGGTTGAATTTTTTTCTCTACTTATATTATCAACCAATAAGGATATATTGCATCAAAAATACTTATCCTTCATTTTCAACGATACACCCACAAGTGCTATTAATACAGGCACCTCGATCAACGGTCCTATTACTGCAGCAAATGCCTCGCCTGAGTTAATTCCGAAAACAGCAATAGCAACGGCAATTGCAAGCTCAAAATTGTTACTTGCAGCAGTAAACGAAAGAGTGGCAGTTTTTTTGTAATCAGTGCCAATTTTTCGGCTAATATAGAATGACACAAAAAACATCACTACAAAATATATAACCAATGGTATTGCAATACGAACAACATCCACAGGAAGTTTCACTATGTAATCGCCTTTTAACGAGAACATTACATAAATCGTAAAAAGAAGTGCTACCAAAGTTAACGGACTTATTTTAGGAATGAAACTGCGTTGATACCAATTTTTACTTTTTAACCTAATAAGAGCAGTACGTGTTATAATACCCGCAAGGAAAGGAATCCCGAGATATATCAATACACTTTCGGCAATTTGACCAATAGTAATATCAACTTCGGTTCCGGGTAAACCAAATTTTTCAGGTAATATAGTAATAAAAACATATGCATATAACGAAAAGAAAAGCACCTGAAAAATACTGTTAAATGCAACTAATCCTGCGGCATATTCTGTATCGCCTTTTGCCAGATCGTTCCAAACAATTACCATGGCGATACATCTGGCCAGACCGATTAATATCAGGCCGGTCATGTAATGAGGATGGTCGTGCAGAAAAATTACCGCCAGGCCAAACATCAACACAGGTCCAATTACCCAATTTTGTACAAGCGAAAGCAATAAAATTTTTCGGTTAAGGAAAACATCTTTCAGTTCTTCATATTTTACTTTAGCCAAAGGAGGGAACATCATCACAATCAGGCCAATGGCTATAGGGATGTTAGTAGTGCCCTTATTAAAGCTATTCCAAAATGCAGCAATACCGGGAAAAATATATCCCGAACCAATACCAATAATCATAGCCAGAAAAATCCATAAAGTCAGGTACTTATCGAGGAACGAAAGTTTTTTAGTAGATGATGACATTTAAACTGATGTATTATTTATTATTAACGTTAAAACACAAATTCCAAGTACCAAAATACAAATAAACCACAAATTCAAAAATACAATGAACAAAATAGTTTTGGCAATTTTAACATTGATTGGAATTTATTTGTCATTTGATTTTCGTTTATTGATGCTTATTTTTGAATCCAATTGTTCATTATAAAATTTCCTAAAATCCCTTTCAATTTCATTTCTTATTCTAATAAATTCTTTCATAATTTCATCATCAGTCCCTGTGGTTTCGGCAGGATCGTCAAAACCAATATGCAATCTGTGTTTAACTTTTCCGGTAAATACAGGGCAATTTTCATTAGCGTCACCACAAACCGTGATTACATAATCAAACTCATCCGAAAGAAAATCAACAACCGACTTTGGTCTATTATTGCTAATGTCGATATTCAATTCTTCCATAACTTTAATAGCTAAGGGGTGTACTTTTAAGCCAGGCTGAGTACCGGCTGAAACAACGTTTAAACTTTTGTCGAACGATTTTAAAAACCCTTCAACCATTTGACTTCTACAACTATTACCTGTGCAGAGGATTAATATTTTCATGGTTTTGCTCTATCTAAAATAGGATGACAAAAATAATATTTAAAAATTTGTTAAAAAATTACATATCTAAGATGCTATTTATAGCTTTGCAACAAATCAAACTATAATATTATGCGAAAATTAATTAATCTCATTTTATTTGTTTCAATAACAATTGGCATCACTACTTCTTGTGAAAACAATAAAGAACATAATTTTAATATTACTCTCAACATTATAAATGGTGACAGCAATATCGTGTTTTTAAGTAAACGCGAAGGAGGTGAAATAATCAATTATGATTCGGTTCAGTTAATAGATGGTAATGGAATTATTACCGGATATATTGATATGCCTGAGTTTTATTACCTAAGGATTAAAGATACGCGTATTTATTTCCCGGTATTTGTTGAAGCGGACGATATAGTTGTTAATGCTGATATAAATAACCCAAAGAATCCACTTGTTTCAGGGTCATTGGCACACGGAAGTTTCCAGGCCTTTAACGACTCGGTAAGTAGTTTCGACCAACAAACCACTTTGTTGAACTCGCAGTACGGTAAAGCCCGCAACCAAAATGATACTGCTAGAATGATGGAAATCGAAGAAGAGTATAATAGCATAGAAAATAAAAAAAACGAGTATTTGATTGAATATGCCATGCTTAACAATGATAATGTGGTTTCGGCATTTTTAGTACTTAATAATTCTTACAAATTTGAGCTTGATGATCTTGATAAGGTTGTAAACAATTTTGACTCCTCGATCGATTCAAGTACTTACGTTAAAAAACTGAACCAATACGTATCAACGCTTAAAAAGTCGGCCGTGGGGCAGCCATTTATCGACTTCACTCTTAAAGATCCTGCAGGAACCCCTGTTGCACTTTCGTCGTTTACAAACGGCACCTACGTACTGGTTGATTTTTGGGCTTCGTGGTGTAGTCCTTGCCGGGCCGAAAATCCCAATGTGGTATTGGCATATAATAATTTTCACGACAAAGGCTTTGATGTTTTTGGAGTATCGTTTGATAAATATCACGGAAAATGGGTTGAGGCAATTGCGACAGACAGCCTTACATGGACACATGTAAGTGATCTAAAATACTGGAATAGTGCTGCCGGCAAACTCTATGGTATTCAAAGCATTCCACAAAATATACTGATCGACCCAAATGGAATAATTATTGAGAAGAATCTACGTGGCAAGGCTTTACAGGATAAGCTTGCCGAATTGCTTAATTAACAGTTGTTCGATTGTTTTTATTTGGACAACGGCCGCGCTTTCTGCTAATAGCTTATTTATATGGTGGATAACATCAAAGTAGAATATACTAAAACTCCATTTGGCGAACTTATTTTAGGTTCGTATAATGATAGATTATGTTTATGTGACTGGCGTTACCGAAAAATGAGGTTCTCCATTGATAACCGTTTGAAAAGCGGTTTAGTTACCGATTTCATCGAAGAGAGTTCAAATATTGTAGAAGAAACCAAAGTTCAGCTTACACAATATTTTAATGGCGAAAGAACGGAGTTTGATATTCCTCTTCTTTTAATCGGGTCCTATTTTCAAAAACGTGTTTGGAATGCTTTGCTGCAAATCCCATACGGTAGTACAGATACATATTTAGGGCTTTCCAAAAAATTAGAAAATCAAAAAGCAATTAGAGCTGTTGCTGCTGCTAATGGGGCAAATGCCATCTCAATTATTGTTCCTTGTCACCGAATAATTGGTAGTGATGGCAGTATGGTGGGATATGCCGCCGGTTTGGATACAAAAATGAAATTATTAAAACTAGAAAATGCATTAAACCAAAGTCAATTGAGTTTGTTTTAATTAATAGCTGTATTTTTATACTAACTAAACATCATTAATTAAAAAATTGTCCTATGAAAATTTTTACAATAGTTATAGTTATCATTATCGGCATTTTGTTTAACCCGCTTTTTAGCCAGGAATTTGTAGATTTAAAAAATGGTGAAGATGCGCACATAAGCGGATTTCTGGTAAGTTATTCTGTTGTTAAAAAAGAAACCAAAAAAGATAGCGATTTATATAGGCTAACAGCAACAGTAACAAACCAATCAGCACACTACATGCGTATTTTTGATGTGGCCCCGGAATCATTTTTGGAGGTGCCTCAAAATGCCCTTGCATATTTTCAGTTTACCAATGCTACGGGTAAAGCATTATCGGCCACCGCCGCATATTTTTATCCAAGGCCAAAGTATCTGAAAGTGTCGTACAAATGCAAGAAATGTCCTCCAATAGCAAAGGATGAAGATCCGTATGAGCATTTTACGGAATCCGTAATTATTGGTGTAGAATTTAATTCAGGAGCAACCATAAGTAATGCCTACCATATTAGAGTTCCTGAAGGTGAAGAACCCACAGTTAGGGTAATGATTTATTGATTGCGAATCGCACGATGAAACAAACAGGCTGTATAAGGAATTGTTAATAGTCGGGAAAGAGATGATGAGCCTGGGTTCTTACGGATTTGGTGAAGTATTCGGATGGTTAACCGACAAATACGGAGTTTCATGCTAATTAAATTTTGATGGAAAAGCTCGATGTTAAATATAGTTATGGTACAGAATAAAATAAAACTAAATAGCAAACTTGAATTTTCAAGAGTTGTACATGGCCATTGGCGATTAGCTGACTGGAGAATGTCAAACCAGGAATTACTGAAATTAACCGAGCAGGCTATTGAATTAGGCGTTACAACCTTTGATCATGCAGATATATATGGAGATTATAGTTGTGAAAGATTATTTGGAAAAGCACTAAATTTAAAAAAAGAAATCCGAAACCACATCCAAATAATAACCAAATGTGGGATTAAATTAGCATCAAATAAATTTCCACTCCGAGAACACAAAATATATGATTATAGTTTTGAGCACATTGTATCTTCTGTTGATAATTCTTTAAAAAGCCTTAGAACAGATTATATTGACTTGCTTTTACTTCATCGCCCTGCTCCATTTTTTAACCCCGAAGAAGTGGCCATGGCTTTCTCATCATTGAAAAAAAGCGGAAAAGCATTACACTTTGGTGTTTCAAATTTTAATCCATTGCAATTCGAAATGCTTAACTCTTATACTGATGAAAAGCTCGTCACAAACCAGGTTGAAATATCACCATACTGTTTAGAAAATTTTGAGAATGGAAACATCGATTTTTTTCTAAAAATAGAAATAATGCCCATGGCATGGTCTCCATTAGCGGGAGGAAAGCTTATTAATCCACAAAATGAAAAGGGACAAAGAATATATCGGGCGCTTTCGGAAGTTGCCGAAGAATTAAATGTTGATATATTAGCTAAAATTATATATAGCTGGTTATTGAACCATCCTGCATCGATAATTCCAATTGTTGGAACTGGCAAAATTGAACGTATTAAATTCGCCGTGGAAGCATTAAACATCAACATGAGCTTAACTCAATGGTATAAAATTTATACTGCTTCAACAGGGAAAGAACTGGATTAATACAGAGGAAGTGAATTATGGATTATGTAAAAATGCAGCTGACATTGTAATGAAAAAAGAAATATTAATACGATTTGCCACAATCACCGATTTACCATTCCTCGTGGATATATATAATCAGGCTATTAGATCGCGGAGCGCAACAGGAGACATGGATGAGTTTAGTGTTGAAGAAAGATTGGAATGGTTTGAAAAATTTGATAATAATGAATACCCAATTTATATAGCAGAAATTGAAACCCGTGTTGTTGGATATTGTTCGTTATCCCCATACAGACCCGGAAGAAAAGCAATGTCAACTGTGGCAGAAATTAGTTATTTTTTGGACTATTCTTTTCACGGAATGGGCATAGGAACAGCGCTAATGAAGCACGTTATTTCCGATTGTGATAGGATTGGCAAGAAAAACCTGTTGGCAATTTTCCTTGATATTAATTCTCAATCCATCGGGCTGCTCAAAAAATTTAAATTTCAGAAATGGGGATATCTGCCTGATATTATTGAATTTGAAGAGAAAAAGTGCGGACACCTGATATACGGACTTAACATTATGAAGCCGTAACACTAATGGGATACTAAAACCTTAATTCAATGAAAATTTTTATATTAATTGCCTTAGCTTTCTGTTTAGCATCAGGTATAAATTCACAAAACCTGTATTTTCCACCATTATTAGGAAATTCATGGGATACAATTTCACCGGTTACTTTGGGATGGTGTCCAGATGAAGTTGATACGCTAGTGAATTATTTGGAGGATAATAGCACAAAAGCATTTATATTACTTAAAGATGGTAAAATTGCAATCGAAAAATATTTCGGAAACTTTACTCAGGATAGTTTATGGTATTGGGCTTCAGCAGGCAAGTCGCTTACTGCTTTTATAACAGGCGTTGCCCAACAGGAAAATTATTTTTCAATTCACGACCCAACGTCTCAATATCTCGGTCAGGGATGGACAAACTGTACTTTTTCGCAAGAAGAAGAAATCACCATTTTGAATCAATTAACAATGACCACCGGACTCGATGATAATGTTCTTAATCCGTTTTGTACTTTAGACACATGTTTGAATTGTATTGCAGATGCAGGTACACGGTGGGCATACCATAATGCACCTTATACGCTTCTGGGCAATGTTATTGAAAACGCTACCGGAAAAACAATGAACGGTTACTTTTTGCAAAAAATAGGTGTTCCAACAGGGATGGCAGGAGCGTATTTTCCAATAGGATACAACAATATTTTTCTTAGCACACCAAGAATCATGGCCAGATTTGGCCTGTTGGTACTAAATAATGGAAATTGGAGTGGTAACCAAATCATGACGGATATGACATATTTTAATCAAATGGTTAATACATCTCAAACATTTAATGAATCGTACGGCTATTTATGGTGGCTGAATGGCAGTTCATCATATATGCTTCCGGCTTCACAGTTCGTGTTTCCGGGCTCACTAACCCCGAATGCGCCCGCTGATATGATATCTGCAGTTGGTAAAAACGGACAAATTATTAATGTTGTGCCAAGTAAAAATTTGGTTCTTGTTAGAATGGGTAATTCACCTGATACTAGTCCTGTACCGGTAAATTTTATTGATACAATTTGGCAAAAACTTAATGATGTAATATGTGATACGGCGTCAATTGCAAGTTTCAATCATAACACAAAATTTAAAATACATCCAAATCCTTCGTTCAATTTCACAACCATAATATTAGAAAACCAACATTTTGATTTAACCGTCAACGACATTACCGGCAGGGTTGTATATCAAAAACAAGGCTGTTTTAACAAGACAACCTTTCAAACACAGCATTATCCAAAAGGAATTTACATAGTTCATGCAAAATCAGCTATGGGTAAGCTAATGAATCGAAAATTAATAATTGCAAAATAACAAAAAGGGAATTTTTTCCAGGCAACGTTCATTTGTTGGTCACATTATAATATTGGGGCGTGAAGCCTGCCATTCTTTCAATAAGGAGGGAAGCCAGCCCTCCAGCCCCCTGGCAAGGTAAAAATGTGGATACAGCAAATTGCTTTTTGAAGTGATGACGCCTTCTTTTAAAGCCATTTCAGCTAATTGCGTGTTTGGATAAATACGGATACCAATGGTGAGCCTCAGATTTTCAAGCTCCAGAGAATCAGCAAAGGCCAGGCTTTCTTCTACTGATTTCTTCGTTTCGCCGGGGCCGCCAAGCATTAAAAATCCATTACGCTCAATCGCCGAATCGGCAAATAAAAGCGAAGTTGCCCATACATCTTCTTTTGTAAATTGCTTGTTCAAATTCTTTAGCATTTGATCTGAACCACTTTCAAACCCAAGGCTTATCTGCTTGCATCCAGCATCAGCCATTAACTCAACCAGCTCCTTATCAACATTTTTAGGATAAATAATACATCGCCATCTTATATTCAGCCTTTTTTTCAGAATTTGACGGCATAACTCTTTGGCGTAATCAGCAGGGCGGTTAAATGTGTTGTCAACGAAGAAAAATTTTGTAAACCCTTCATAAACCCAATTGTCGATCCATGCAGAAACAATCTCTGGTGAACGTAGCCGCAAGACGGAGCCTTCTATACCTGGAGTTGAGCAATAACTACAATTGAGAGCGCACCCCCGCCTCGATTGAACCGGAATCCATGGTTCCTCGTTTTTGGATGCCGATTCAGACAGGATACTTGTGTCAGGAAGCTTAAGCTCATCAAGGTTTTTGGCAAGTATCCTTTGGTATTGTAAACCACGATTAAGGATATGCAGCCCTGGAATTAGTGATAGATCTGAGTTATTCTCAAGGTTTGAGAGTAGTGCGGGGAAGGCAATTTCCCCTTCTCCCTCAATCCCCATATCGGCGTTTAGGTAAGCAAGCGCATTTTCAGGAAAAACACTGTAACCGGCACCACCAAGTACAATAGGCACATTCGTCAGGTTCCTGCAGAGTGCCAATACCGGCTTAACCTTTTCAAGCAAAAACCTCGGGGATTCATAATTCTGATCATCAACATTTCTCACCGAGATCCCGATACATTGGGGCCTGAATTCCCTAATCGCTTCAGCTAATATTGCTTCTGCATCTGTTTCAACCATCAGGTCCACCATCATTACATCGTGACCTTTATTTTTTACAGCCTCGGCAACACACGCCAAACCTAAAGGCATAGCCTGCATATTAATCCTTTCAGTATTTGCTGAAATAAGAAGTACTTTCATGATCAGACATCCTCGTTCACGACTTTGCCAACAATACCCTTTTTAATATTTAGTTTATCTTCCGGCATATCTTATTTTTTTACGTCTAAATTACGAAAAAATATAACCAAAACTGGCAGGAGCAATATTATAAGCGTGATTAGTCATCAGTTTAATAATTAAAAATCCGTTTACTACAAAGCAAATAAATAAAAAGAAAATGCCGTAAAACAAACATAATCAAGAAGTTGCACAAACAGCAAATAAAAAAAGAAATTTAATCTGCAAAAGGCGCTCAAATACAATAATTTAACATTAACTTTGCGTTTTTTATAATTATTTAATTTTTAGCAATGAACAAAGGCACAGTAAAATTTTTCAATGTATCTAAAGGATTTGGATTCATTAGTGACGATGACACACAAAAGGAATACTTTGTACATGTATCCGGATTAATTGACCAAATTAATGAAGGTGATCAGGTACAATTTGAATTACAAGAAGGTAAAAAAGGACTTAATGCAGTAAATGTAAAATTAGTTTAATATTACCTTATTAACCTTTTAAAAAGTAAAGCCTGTCAGCAATGACGGGCTTTTTTGATTTTATTCAAGAATACTCTTCATAAAGAAATTACAAATCACCATCAGTACAACATAAAATAATAAAATGTATTTTTACAAATGATACCTTGTCGAACTTAATTTATAAGAATGATAGTGTTGACTGTGGCGAATTCATTATACTTGAATCCTGAATTTAGAGAGGCAAACCGACTCATGGAGTTATATTATAAACAGCAATGACCCTTCTATTATTTTATTTATTTATAGCCCTGTTTGTTTCATTCCTGTGTTCTGTAATGGAATCAGTATTGCTTTCGACGCCAATATCTTTCCTGAACGTTAAAAAGGAAAGTGGTCATAAATCGGCGAAAATATTTATTAAATTAAAGAACAATATTGAAAGACCATTATCAGCAATACTTTCGCTGAACACGGTCGCACACACAATAGGCGCAGCGGGAGTAGGAGCGCGGGCAACAATGTTATTTGGCGAATTATATTTTGGTATTATTTCAGCCACCCTTACACTTTTAATATTAATTTTTTCGGAAATAATTCCTAAAACAATAGGCGTAATTTATTGGAGAAGATTGGCGCTAGTTTCAGGGAAAATTATTAATGTTATGGTAATTATTACTTTTCCATTGGTAATAATGGCGGATTATATAACAAGGTTTTTTTCACGAAACATTAATGAAATGTCGGTTAGCAGGGAAGAAATATCGGTAATGGCTAACATTGGAACTGAGGAAGGAATTTTTGAGGAGAAAGAAAATAAAATTATTCAAAATTTAATCCGGCTTAGAACAATAAAGGTTTCTGAAATAATGACTCCAAGAGTTGTTGTTACTGTGGCAGACGAAAACATGTCATTAAATGAATTTTTTGGTAAAAAAGAGTTTCTTCATTATTCACGTATTCCAATATTTTCTAAAAACAATGAAAATATTACAGGCTATGTTTTTCGACAGACGGTATTGGAAAAACTTGCAAAAAAAGAAACTAATTTAAAACTCAAAAATATTTGCAGGGAAATTGTTGTTGCTCACGAATCCCAAACGCTTTCGAACCTATGGGAGATTTTGCTCGACAAAAGAGAACATATTGCTCTTGTTGTTGATGAATATGGTGGAATGGATGGTATTGTAACAATGGAAGACATAATAGAAACATTGTTGGGCTTAGAAATTGTTGACGAAAGAGACGGGATAGTAGATATGCAACAATATGCCCGTGAAAGATGGAATGAACGAAACGCAAAGTATAATATTCTCTATGATTCAGAAAAATAACGTTAAAACAAAAACTGAAAAATTATGATACTAACCATGCTCTTAGGATTGTCAGGAGTATTCGCCATTTTCTGGACAATTAAAACTAAAAAGATATTTCCGGCGATTATAACGCTTGGAATGATTGTGGGAATAGCATTGGTATTATTCCCTTCCATGGCAATGCAGACCCCTGGATTTTATATATATATGGGATTTGTAGCTCTTACTATCGTTTATGCGTTTGTTGTGCCGGATTTGAAAATCGATGCAAGGATAATAATTGGTCTTATGTCGGCCTCAATTTTCCTCTACTGGTTATGGGTTCTTAATCACTGGCACGGAAATGTTGTATTAATTCCAATATTTACACTTGTAGTGGGCGCATTCGGTGTTTTCAGAAAGGTTAAAGTAAAAAACGAATTAGGTTTTTTAATAATACTTGCAGCAGATGCTGTTGCAATTATCCTTGAGAACTGGATGAAAACAACCTAATGCTGAATTAAAAACCTCTTTGTGTGTTCCTAACAAGGAAACAGGCATGTTTTAAATTCAGGCCAATAGATTATTCAATTACCCGCCTCTCAGTCAATGAATATTTTCGCCCGGCGCCCAATAAATTAAATCGTTCACTTCCTTCCGGCAATATTGTAACCTCTGGTCTTTCAATTGACCAATCGGCCTTGTCTCTCACAAATTGGCAAAAAAGTTCCATCATACACTGCCACATAGCTTTCTCCAATCACTTCAAATTCATTACTATGAACAACGATGGCGGGTATTTTCGTTCAGGCCAATTCCCAATTATTCAGGATGGACATCCAATATCTCTAGTATATCAAACTGTCTATTTAATGCCTTATCCTGACCAAAAGAACTGTTAACCAGAAGTAAAGCAGAAATAAGATTGCTATTTGTTTGAGCATTTGCATGTTTATCAATTTGTGTTGTGCTCAAAATTAATAAGAATAGTTGATTTGGCAGGATAAGCAGTATTGTACTCCATACAGCCGGTAGCCATATGTATTTGAAACCAAAGGATATCAGAAAATTTTACTCTATGTTGAATTAACTTATTTTTTTCGCCGCTTACTAAACACCAACATCGCAATAAGTATAATAATAGTGCTGAGCACTGTGCTTAATACCACCCTGTAAAGCGTGTTAAAAAAGTGATTAAAGCTTAACACTTCTAAGTAAAACAAAATCAACTGATGCATAAAAACAAGCAGAAGGGCGTACTTTAAAAATCCTCCAATTCTGATTGATGCCGGCCCGGGTTCTTCTTTTACTTCGAATTCATGGTTACGAAACATCAGATGAATTGTGACAGGGCGTAAAAAAGCTAAAAACACACATGCTGCTGCATGGAGGCCTGGAGTGTTTCCGAAATAATCAACTATAAGACCGGTAACAAAAGCAATAATCAGCAAAAGGCTGCGGTTTATTTTTGCCGGCAGCAACAATAAGAAAAGCACATAAATGTAGGGATTCATATAACCGCTCAGGTTCATATTGTTAAGGATCAACACCTGTACAAGCATTAATATTACAAACCGGACGATATTTTTAACAAATATGTTATTCATGCTGTTTTGCTACTTGTTTAAAAAGAGAATCCTGTTCATCCTTCATTAAATTATTGATAATATAAATATGGTTAAGGCTGCTAAAATCTGTTATATACCGCAAGGTGGCCACGCTTAGGTTTTTATTATTGTCTTGATGATGGGATTCAATAGTTCCAATTATAATTCCCTCCGGAAAAATTAATGAATTCCCACTTGTAACGATGGTGTCTCCTGGTAATAACCTGATATGTGATGGAATATCGATCACGGTTCCAAATAAATAATCATTATTATCCCAAACAACATTAACGAGATGGCCGCTATTTTTAATGCGCGCACTTGTTCGCATGTTTTGGTGCAACATCGACATAATAATTGAATAATTTTTGGATACACCAATAACCACTCCGGTAATGCCTAAAGTAGATATTGCTCCCATTTCCTTTTCTATGCCGTGTTTTCGCCCCTTGTTAACCATTATAAAATTATTTTTTTTAGAAACACTATTGCTCACGACGTTAACAGGAACAAAACGAAATAGGCTGTCCCGATAAACATATTGAGTATCGGTTACCAGAAAAGAAGATGATAATTTGTTTTTTAGCAATGCGTTTTCTTCTGCAAGAAGAGCGTTTTCTTTTTTTAAATAAAGATAGTCAGTTACCTGGGTATAAACCGAATATATATTTCCGCTTAAATCGCTTGTTGTGTTATATGCTATTGAACCATGATATGAATAACTCTTGCTAAGTAAAATTAGTGATATAACTTCAAGGAGAATAAATAGGACAAAAAACTGTTTTTTCCATAATAATGCAAAGAGGGTGCGCATTCTCCTTTATTTAGTTTATTTAATAAGGAAAGTAAACTTTTCAAAATTCTTCAGGGCAATAGCAGTTCCGCGTGCCACAGCCCTTAATGGGTCTTCGGCAACGTGAACCGACAGCTTAGTTTTAAGGTGTAATCGCTTATCAAGCCCTCTGAGCATCGAGCCTCCTCCTGCAAGGTAAATGCCAGTACGATATATATCGGCCGAAAGCTCGGGAGGTGTTTTTTCAAGAGCGTTGAGAATCGCAGCTTCAATTTTTAAAATAGATTTATCCAAACAGCCGGCAATTTCTTTGTAGTTTACTATTATTTCTTTTGGAATACCAGTAAGCATATCGCGCCCATGAACAGCATAATCATCAGGAGGATTATCCAGATCGGCAATGGCAGCACCAACCTCAATTTTAATCCGTTCTGCGGTTCTTTCGCCAATCATAATATTATGCTGTTTACGCATATACTCTTCAATGTCGGTGTTAAAATCATCACCTGCAATTCTGATTGATGTATTATTAACGATACCGCCAAGTGCAATCACAGCAATTTCGCTGGTACCGCCACCAATATCGATAACCATGTTTCCGGTTGGTTCAAGAACGTCAATACCGATACCTATCGCCGCGGCCATTGGTTCGTGTATAAGCCTTATTTCTTTCGCCCCGGCCTGCTCAGCCGAATCCTTAACAGCACGCTCTTCTACCTCTGTTATCCCTGATGGGATACAGATTACCATACGAAGAGCAGGAGGGAATAGACTACTCTTGAACCCTATCATTTTTATCAGTTCCCGTATCATGTATTCGGCACTCTGAAAGTCAGCTATTACCCCAGCACGTAACGGCCTGATTGTCTTTATATTTTCGTGAGTTTTGCCGTGCATCATCATAGCTTTTTTTCCAACGGCAATTATCTTTCCCGTATTTCGCTCAATAGCCACTATCGATGGCTCATCAACAATTACTTTATCGTTGTATATAATAATTGTGTTTGCTGTACCAAGGTCAATAGCAATTTCTTTGGTGAGAAATGAAAACAGTCCCATATGTTATTTTTATATTATTTTAAAATTTATTTGTGAATTTGTGGGATTTAAAAATCCAAATATTTTAATGTTTAAAATGACGTATGCCTGTCATTACCATCGACATACCATGTTCATTGCAATAATCGATCGATTCATTATCCCGTATCGAGCCCCCCGGCTGGATAACAGCTGTAATTCCCTCATTGTTAGCAATTTCAACTGAATCGGCAAACGGAAAAAAAGCATCCGAAGCCATAACTGCACCATCAAGCGACAGGCCAAAGGTACGCGCTTTTTCAATAGCTTGCTTCAACGCATCTACTCTTGATGTTTGACCGGTTCCCGACCCAACAAGCTGTTTGTTTTTAGCAAGGACAATGGTGTTCGATTTGGTATGCTTCACAATTTTGTTGGCAAAAATCAGGTCTTCTATTTCGCTGGCCGTTGGTCCTTGGTTGGTTGCTGTTTTCAGCCCGGATGCACTTTCAGTAATAAGATCCTTTTCCTGAACCAACACTCCGTTTAACAGCGATCGGAATTGTGTTTTTAAAAATTTCGTTTGTTTGTGAATTAGGATGATCCTGTTCTTTTTCGATTTTAATATTGCCAAAGCCCCAACATTATATGATGGTGCAATAATAATTTCAAAGAATATCTTGTTTATTTCCTCTGAAGTGTCGGCGTCAACGTTACGGTTTGTTACAAGTATCCCTCCAAATGCCGAAATTGGGTCGCCGGCCAATGCATCATGCCATGCATTTATGAGGTTATCTCGTGAAGCAATTCCACATGCATTGTTATGTTTTATTACAGCAAAAGTTGTTTCGTCAAAATCATTAATTAAATTTATGGCTGCATCAAGATCCAAGAGGTTGTTATAAGAAATAGCCTTGCCATGAACCTGGTCAAAAACCTCGCTTAAATTACCATAAAATACTCCTTTCTGGTGGGGGTTTTCGCCGTAGCGCAAACCAACACCGTTGTTAATGTTCAACTTGAAAGAATCAATATTTCCGGGATTCATCCAGTTGAAAATGGCAGTGTCGTAATGAGAGCTTACATTAAATGCCTCGGCAGCAAAATACTTGCGATCGTTAATATCGGTATTTCCATTCTTATTTTCAAGTAGTTCAATAAAGTTGCTGTATAGCACCGAAGAAGGAACAACGAGCACTTCTTTAAAATTTTTGGCCGCAGCTCTTATCAGCGATATCCCTCCGATATCAATTTTTTCAATTATTTCTCCTTCTTCATCAGTCAGTTTTAACGTCTCCTCAAATGGATAAAGGTCAACAATTACGAGGTCGATAGGAATAATATCGTATTCATCCAGCTGCCGTTTGTCGGTTTCGTTATCCGCACGGGCAAGTATGCCGCCAAAAACCTTTGGGTGTAACGTTTTTACTCTGCCCCCTAATATTGATGGATATGATGTAAGCGACTCTACGGTACTGGCAGCATATCCCAACTTTTTAATATAATCGAAAGTTCCACCGGTGGAAATAAATTTAACCCCGAGACAGTTTAATTTTTCAAGAAGAATATCAAGACTGTCTTTGTTATAAACCGAAATCAAGGCTGTACTAATTTTTTTCATTCACCGATGTTTTATAAATTTTGTTAAAATGATTACTGTTCTGCAAAATAACAAGATTTAATTAAAACTTATTATACTTTTACATACATATTTTTGCGAAACTTTTATAACATGAAGATTCTTTTTATAAAATACTTAAAAAATTATGCTGAAAATAATAAAACTCATATATGAAAGCCTGCTGTTTGCTGTAAATGCTTTAGCAGTGAATAAAATACGCACGTTTTTGTCGTTGCTCGGCATTACTATTGGTATATTTTCAATTATATCGGTTTTTACTGTTTTTGACAGCCTGGAAAATGCAATAAAAAGTGAAATTAACTCATTAGGAAGCAATGTTATTTTTATTCAAAAATGGCCATGGGCTATGGGTGGTGATTATCCATGGTGGAAATATTACCAACGACCCGAGCCAGAGCTTAAGGAAATGGAAGAGCTGATGAAACGGAGTAATACAATTGAAGCCTCAGCATTTATGATTAATGTTCAACGAACAGTTTATTACGAAAAAAATTCGGTTGAAGACGTTCCTGTTGTTGCTGTTTCGCATGATTACGACAAAGTTATGCCGTTTGATTTGCAGAAGGGAAGATACTTTACTTCAAATGAGTCGCATAGTGGAAGAAACATTGCTATAATCGGGGCTGATATAGATGAAAACTTATTTGAGGGAAAGGAAGCAGTTGGCAGGCAAATAAAAGTTTTTGGAAGAAAACTTGATGTTATAGGAGTAGCAAAAAAAGAAGGGGAAGGTGTTTTTGGTGATTCAAAAGACAACTGGATTATTATCCCTGCCAAATATGCACAGAAGGTGCTGGATTTCAGGCGCATTGGATCCACAATAATTGTAATGGCCAAACCTCATGTTACTAATCCACAAATGATTGATGAAGTAACAGGAATTATGCGTTCAATAAGAAAATTACCTCCTTCGGCCGACGAAAGCTTTGCTCTTAACGAAACAGACATTATTAACAAAGGCTTCGACCAGTTGTTTGCAGTTATTGCAACGGTAGGTTGGATAATTGGAGGATTCTCATTACTTGTTGGAGGTTTTGGCGTTGCTAACATTATGTTTGTTTCAGTAAAAGAAAGAACAAACCAAATAGGAATTCAAAAATCAATGGGTGCAAAAAATTATTTCATACTCTTGCAATTTTTATTTGAGGCAGTTTTTCTTTCGATTATTGGAGGTATCGTTGGCTTAATTATAGTTTACATTCTAACTTATGTTATTAGCTCAACGTTTAATTTCGAACTGATACTTACTTTAAAAAACATTGCTCTTGGAATTTTTGTTTCAGCATTGATCGGATTAATTTCCGGTTTTATTCCATCATGGTCGGCGTCAAGGCTCAATCCGGTTGATGCCATGAGGTCAAATTTTTGATTGAAGAAACTTTATAAGTTGCCTCACCTAATTCTCAATCATAAAAACAAACTCATATATATTTTTAAAGATCGTCGATTTTTTTAAACCTGCTGTTAACGCCTTGGTTATAAATGAAAACAAACGTTAGCCCAAAAATTGCCAATAGTTTTAAATAATTATTGTCGATATTTAGCTATCTTTACACGCAAAAAAGATATTACATGGAAAAGCGATGGGTGCTTAATAATAAGGCTAATAAAGAGGTCGTTGAGCAGCTATCGAAAGAGCTTAACATCAATACTAAAATTACCGAACTGCTTGTACAAAGGGGATTCACTACATTTGAAGAAGCCCGCTCCTTTTTTCGTCCGCAACTTTCAGACTTACTAGATCCTTTTCTGATGAAGGATATGGACAAAGCCGTTGACCGCATTACTCATGCCAAAACTAACGGTGAAAAAATTATGGTCTATGGTGATTATGACGTGGACGGCACTACAGCAGTAAGCATTGTTTATTCCTTTTTAAAAAACACACAAAAAAAAGTTGATTTTTATATTCCCGACCGCTATAAAGAAGGATATGGAATATCATATATAGGAATTGATTTTGCAGTCGAAAACGGGTATAAGCTTCTTATTTCTTTAGATTGTGGTATTAAGGCCGTTGAAAAGGTAGAATATGCCAAAAAGAAAGGGCTTGATATAATAATTGGCGATCATCACCGGCCAGGAGATGTTGTTCCAGATGCAACTGCCGTTCTTGACCCAAAACAAGACAATTGTAACTATCCTTTTAAGGATTTGTCAGGGGCAGGCGTAGGCTTTAAATTAATTCAAGCACTTTCTATACGATGGGAGATACCCATTGAAAGGAGTTATTCCTATCTCGATCTTGTGGCCATTAGCATTGCCGCTGATGTAGTTCCGATAGTTGGTGAAAACAGAGTACTCTCTTATTATGGTCTTAAAAACCTTAATAAAAATCCACGTATTGGAATAAAATTTTTGCTTAAATCTGCAGGTGTCGATAAAAAAGTAAGCCTTGGTAGTGATCAGTACTTTAAAAAGAAAATTACTGTTAGCGATCTTGTTTTTTTACTTGGCCCACGAATTAATGCAGCAGGCAGAATCGAAAGCGCCACCGACTCCGTCCGCTTGCTGATAAGCAACAACACTAAATATGCTGCTAAACTCGGAAAACAAATTAATGATTTGAATACTACACGGCGCGAACTTGATAGTAATATTACAAAAGAAGCCTTACAGATTCTGGAAGATGATATTACTATCAACAACAAAAAAGCAACAATAGTTTATAAAGAAGATTGGCATAAGGGTGTTGTTGGAATTGTTGCATCTCGATTAATAGATAACTATTACCGCCCTACAATTGTGCTAACAAAGGCTGATGGGTTAATAACAGGATCAGCCAGGTCGATTAAAAAATTTGATATTTATGATGCAATCGACTCAGCAAGTTACCTGCTTGAGAACTTTGGGGGACATACCTATGCTGCAGGGCTTGCTATTAAGCCCGAAAACTTTGATGATTTTGTTAGTGAGTTTCACAAGTATGCTGATGAACACATTACTGAAGATATGCTTATCCCCGAAATAGAAATAGATGCAGAACTTTTTATAAGCGATATTAATTTTAACTTTTTCAAAATACTAAAACAATTTGCACCCTTCGGACCCGGTAATATGTCACCGGTTTTTCTAACCAAAAATGTGATCGATACCGGCTATGCCAAACTTGTTGGCCAAAAAGAGAACAAACATTTAAAATTGTCGGTGGTGCACCCCGATATGACAGGAAATCCGGTGCCTGCAATTGCTTTTAATCAGGGACATCATCTCGAAGAAATAGAGAAAGGAAATCCTTTTGAAATATGTTACCACATCGATGAAAATACATGGCTCGGTAACACAACTCTCCAGTTGAGAATATTGGATATTAAGTTTTAGTTTTTGGATAATTGGCTATTAGATAATTGGTTATTAGCCATTAGTAATACAGGCAACCTCAACAAACCAATAACCAATAACCAATAACCAATAACCAATAACCAATAAACCTATAAGTTTTTAAGCTTAATAGCAAACGAAATCAGCACAACGCCTATTATTATAGCCATAATGCCAATAAGCACCACGAAAATTGTTGCCGAAAAAGGGTTAAAGAAAAGTAGAATTCCAAATGCCAGGGTAAATAATGCGCTGTATAGCAAGAACCGTTTATCACCCTTACTTTGCATACCTGTCATAATAACCAGCTGGCCAATACCCAGCATGATAGCCCAAATACCTACTACAATTACAAAAATTTCTAGAGTTTTTTCAGTGAAAAAAGCGAGCACAACCCCAAGCGCGATTGTAATTAACGCACTAATGAGATCTGTTCCGTAATTTAATTTATTTTTCATGCTCGAATAAACACCAAACAACATAGCTATACCAACAATAAGCATAATAATGCCGAAATACATAATTATAACTTTTAAAGTATCGAGAGGAGCAAAAATGGCCATTAAACCAAATAACAAGGCAATTAGTCCATTAAAGGCTAATACCCACCAATTAATAGTTCCTGCATTTGTATTCATATTTAATATTTTTAGTGAAATGTAAAGATATTATTTTTTTAGAGATTATCAATTACCAAATATAGCAATGTCTATAATTTCCCAAAACGCTAAATTTTAACTGCTTTATGCTTAAAGCACCTTTTCTTTAACCCAATATTTAATAAGAAATATTCTAAATAGAACTACTTTTGCTGAATAGAAAAATCATCTCTTCCAAAGTTTTTTGAGAATTCAAAAAACTTTGGAAGAAATAAAACTAAAATATATCATATGGCACAAATAACATTAAAAGGAAACGCAATAAACACAATCGGAAACCTACCTGAAGTAGGTACGTTTGCACCAAATTTCACCTTGGTAAAGAATGATTTATCAACAGGTAGCTTATCAGACTACAAAGGCAAAAAAGTAGTTTTGAATATTTTCCCAAGTCTCGATACTGGTACGTGTGCCTCTTCTGTTCGCAGGTTCAATCAGGAAACTTCAAAACTTGATAATACTGTTGTACTATGCATTTCAAAGGATCTTCCATTTGCTCAATCACGTTTTTGTGGTGCCGAAGGACTGGATGATGTTCACACACTAAGTGATTTCCGTACCGGACAATTTGGAAAAGATTATGGTGTTGAAATCATTGACGGACCACTTGCCTGGCTTGAATCAAGGGCTGTAGTTATTATTGATGAGGAAGGAATAATTACTTATACACAGCAGGTTCCTGAAATTATTGATGAGCCGAATTACGATAGTGCGTTGGCTGTTTTGTAAAGTAAAATAGTAGCGGCATACATTACAGCGCATTACATTTTTAGGCGGAGCGCTTATTAGTTATAACTTTGTATTCAAATTTTATAACCCCGAAACGAAATAACCATGAAAAAAATCAGTGTTTTTATAATAGTAATATTTTCCTGTGCCACGCTAATGGGCCAGGCAATATTTATTATCGACTCCTTGCCCGATTACACTCCTCCCGAAGAAATTATATATATGGCAGGAGATTTCAACGGATGGAATCCGGGTAACCCCGAACATGCTTTAGAGAAAAATGATAACAACAACTGGTTTATTGTATTACCGGAAATGCCTGAAGGCAGCCAAATACAATACAAGTTTACGCGTGGCGATTGGGCAACCGTTGAAAAAGGTGCCAGCGGAGAAGAAATAGCAAACCGGCAGTTTACTTTTGGGAACGGCGATACCGTTCATGTTGTAATATTTAACTGGGCCGATCATGGCGGTGGCGGTGGCTCAACTGCAGCTGAGAACGTTAGTATAATTGACGAGAATTTTTACATGCCGCAACTCGATCGCACAAGACGCATCTGGATTTACCTGCCACCAAATTATGATAACAGCAACGATAGTTATCCTGTACTGTACATGCACGACGGACAAAACGTTTTTGATACTTTCACAGCCTATGCAGGCGAGTGGGAAGTGGATGAAACTCTAAATGATCTTGCCGAAGAAGGTTATAATGTACCGATAGTAGTTGGTATTGATAACGGAGGAACCGAAAGGATGAATGAATATAACCCGTGGGTTAACCCTAACCCCCAATATGGTGGAGGACTAGGTGATGAATATATTGACTTTATTGTACAAACCCTTAAGCCGTATATTGATGATAACTATCGAACTATGCCCGGAAGGGATTTTACCGGGATTATAGGAAGCTCAATGGGAGGACTTATTTCGCATTATGGTGCATTGAAATATCAGAATATATTTAGTAAGGCAGGAATCTTTTCACCGGCTTATTGGGTTGCTGATTCACTTTGGGCATTTACTAATGAAACCGGCAAGCAACAGTACATGAAACTTTATCAGTTGATGGGAGGACTTGAAGGGACTGTTATGATATCAGATATGTGGGCTATGCACGAGGCATTAACTAATCTGGGATTTAATGAAAATGAATTGCTTTCTTTGGAGGTAGCCGGCCAGCAACATAATGAAGCATTTTGGAGAGGACAATTTGCAGATGCGTATTTGTGGTTGTATGCTTCTTTTGCTAACGATGTAAGTGAAATTACAAAAAGCACCGAAATTCAGATAACTCCCAATCCTGTTACAGATAATATTAACATCAGCAAATATAAATCAGGAAAACACGACAGTCTTGAAATCCTCGATACGAAAGGAGTGAGGGTGATGGAAATAAATATCGGAAATATTGATAGAGTTGATGTTAAAGATTTAGTCCCCGGCACTTATATTCTTATCATACGAACAAAAGAAGCTAACTATACAGGAAAATTTGTAAAGCAATAAGCCAAAAAGTTATAGGATGTCGAAAAAGCTTTGAGTAATTTGTGCCATCATTTGAGCACCTTTGTGGTAAAACATAATTCGCCGAATCACAATGACAAACTACAACTTTCATCTGCACAGTAATTTTTCTGATGGTGCAAATAATCCGCAAGATTATGCTGACAAAGCAATTGAGCTTGGCTTTTCATCAATTGGCTTTACTGAGCATTCACCCCTTCCATTCGATAATCCGTTTTCGTTAGATGATAATAGAGTTGAAGATTACATTAAAACAATTGATAATCTTAAAAACAAATATAAGGATCAGGTTAAAATTTATCGAGCCCTGGAAATGGATTATATTCCCGGTATTTCCTCTGATTTTAATTTCTGGAAAAATAAGTGCAAAACCGATTATCTTATTGGTTCAGTACATCTGGTAAAGTCACCCAATATTGGTGAGCTTTGGTTTACTGATGGTCCAAAACATGAAACATATGATCATGGATTAAAAGAATATTTTAATGGAGACATTAAACTTGCCGTTAGTTCCTATTATCATCAACTCAACGAAATGATAGAAACTCAACGTTTTGATATTGTGGGGCATGTGGATAAAATCAAAATGTATAATCGTGATCGTTACTTCAGGGAAGACGAAGTATGGTATCAAAAACTTGTTGATGAATGTCTTGATCTTGTAGTACAACACGGCTTAATTATAGAGGTAAATACCAGGGGAATCTACAAGAAACGCTTTCCCGGACTTTTCCCCGACGGAATAACACTACAGAAAGTAAAAAACCTGAATATTCCAGTATTAATTTCTTCAGACGCTCACCAGCCTAATGAAATAAACCTCGGATTCAAAATTGCCGAAGCAAGGCTTCTCAAAATGGGTTTTAGAGATGTGATGTATTTTGATGAAGGAAATTGGCACCCCAGGCCGTTATATTAAATTAATATGAGTTATATTTCATCACCCGATCAATATCTTTCCTGATTTTTTTGCGGTGTTTGTAGTTATGGGGAGTATAACCAAGCGATATTAGCAAGGGTATGTTTTTGTTTTCTGGGACGTTAAGAAGGGTTTTAATGGCTCTTTCATCGAACCAACCAAGCATACATGTACCAAGTCCTTCTTCGGTAGCCTGCAAACAGAAATGCTCAGCAGCAATGCCAATGTCGATTAAGGGGAATTCCTTTTTCTTTATCCTGCCACCAACCTCTGATATTATTTTTGGTTTTTCCATTACGATTGCAATAATTACGGGTGCCTGAGGCACAAACTTATTAAAGCTTTTCAACGGCCCGAAAGTTTTGTTCCCCACCTTATCCTTAAGCTGAATATCATCAACCACAATAAATGTCCATGGTTGTGAATTACTGGCCGATGGCGCTAACCTTGCTGCCTCAACGCACCGAGTGATTGTTTCCTTGTCAACGGGTTTGTTTGTGTACAGCCTGTCGCTTTGCCTTTTTGATATAAGTTCGAGAAATTTCATATTCTATGCTTCTTTCAATTTCAAGCTTCGTGTGCCTTAGTGGTTAAGTTTTTTACCACAAACCTGCCTGCAGCAGGCAGGGGATCACCAAGTATTTCACCAAGTCCCACAAAAAATCCGCGCTTCAGATTTAGTTGTCATCTGAGCACCGCGAAGAATCTCATATGTTAGAATACACGTTATTAATATATTCTTCTTTATGCACAGAGCGATAAGACTATAAAATTGAAAAGACGTCAGTTATTAATTCAACCCGCGCTTCTTCAATAAGGGCTGGATACTTGGTTCTGCACCACGGAAATTTACATATAAAGTCATGGGATCATCAGATCCGCCCCGTGAAATAATGTTATCTCTAAAGCTTTGCCCTAATTCTCTGTTAAATATACCTTGTTCAACAAATGCATCATAAGCATCAGTGTCCAGTACAGCAGCCCATATGTATACATAATAACCGGCAGCATATCCTTCGCCTCCAAAAGAATGATTAAAATAGTTTGAACGATATCTGGGAATTATAGCATCAATTAACCCGATTTTATCCATGCTCTCTTTTTCAAAGATTTCAATATCAATGGCGCTGGCATCGGGTGCAGTATGATAATCCATGTCTAAAAAACTTGCCGCCAAATACTCGGCTGTTACAAAGCCCTGATTGAACTGACCACTTTTCTGAATTTTTTCCACCAGAACCAGAGGAATTGTATCGCCGGTTTCATAATGATGAGCATATAGTTTTAGCAACTCAGGTTCTAAAGCCCAATTTTCCATGATTTGTGAGGGCAATTCAACAAAATCACGCTTAACAGATGTTCCGCTAATGCTCTGATATTCTACATTTGATAAAAATCCATGTAAGCCATGCCCAAGCTCATGGAAGAGGGTTAGTACTTCATCAATGCTTAACAGCGAAGGGGCATCGGCAGTAGGTTTCGTAAAATTACCCACGTTAACTATAATCGGAGTAACCTTATCATCACCTGATCCGGATTGTTTACGGTAGGCTTCCATCCAGGCTCCACCTCTTTTTGAAGCACGGGGGAAATAGTCCACATAAAAAATACCAACATGAGATCCGTCAGCCTCTAGAATTTCGTATGTTTCACCGTCTTCGTGGTAAACAGGCAAATCTGTTCTCTTTATAAACTGAATCCCATAAAGTCGGGTTGCTAATTCAAAAGCACCTTTTTTTACCTGATCTATTGAGAAATAAGGGCGTAACTCGTTTTCATCTAAATCAAATTTTTCTTTACGAACCTTTTCAGTATAGTACCACCAGTCCCAGCTGTTTAGTTCGCCAGGCACTCCTTCTTTATTCATTATTGCCTTGAGGTCAGCAGCTTCTTTTTTGGCCTTTTCCAAAGCTGGATTCCACAACCCCATTAGCAGATTATATACCCTGTCGGGAGTTTTGGCCATGTTTTTGTCGATGGCATATTCGGCGAAATTATTATAGCCCAGTAGTTTTGCTTTTTGCTCCCGCAGTACTAATATCTCATTAATTACCGGTGTAGTATTGTACTCTTCCGATTTCCCTCTGTTCATCCAGACAGTATATAGTTCCTTGCGCCTGTCTCTATTGTCGGCATATTGAAGGAAAGGAATCCAGCTTGGTTTGTCGAGTGTAAAAGCCCAGGCTCCCTCATGACCTTTTTCGATTGCTATTTCAGCTGCGCCATCTTTAACCGATTTTGGCAAGCCTGCCAACTCTTTTTCATCTTCTATCAACATATAATAGTTGTTGCTTTCTTTAAGAAGAATATCACCAAATTTTGGATATAATGAGGCCAGTTTTTCATTAATTTCTCTAAGCTTTGCCTGATCATCAGCAACTAGTTCAGATCCGCCTCGTACAAATTCCCGATAGGTGTCGTCCAAAAGAGCCTTTTGTTCCTGATTCAGAGCAGCAGCATTACCAATTTCAATCTCCAGGTTAAGGTCTTTTTGTTGATCATAAACAGATTTAACCCTGGCAAATAAGTTGGCATTTAGCATAATGTTGTCCTTATGATTGGCAAGTATTGGTGCAACCTGAGCATTGATATCAGTGATTTTTTCATTGGTATTGGCATCGGTTAAATTGAAAAACACACCACCCACTTTTCGTAAATCGGAACCGCTCCGATCAAGTGCTTCAATTGTATTTTCAAAAGTTGGGGAATCGGGATTTGATACAATAGCATCAATTTCCAGATTTTGATTTTCAATGCCCATCTCGAAAGCTGGGATGAAATGTTCTTCGGTTATCTTATCAAATGGGGGTACGCCATAAGGTGTAGTCCATTCGCTAAAAAATGGGTTGTCGTTCATGTCTTGTTTTGATTCGTAGAATTGGCATGCAGTCATCAACAAAACGATGCCCAGCAGTAGTACAGTTATTTTTTTCATTGTTTATTAATTTGATGTTGTAATTACAAAAGTAATATTTTATGATGTTCATAAAATTAAGTCATATAGAATAAGGCCTACTATTGGTCGGGCCAAATAAAAACCAGCATTAATGCCCGTCGCCTCCAACAACCTTAAATTGGGCACCGGTTTTTTCAATAATTAACCGATATGTATCTTCACCATATCCGGGCTGTGAAACCGTTGGAGCATAATACTTATAACCCTCAGGAATTTCGCGCGCTGTTTTTATATTGCCGTCCATGTATTTAACAAACAGATAGTGGTACAGATTTTTCCATGAGTTAAATACGTTTGCACCAACCGAGTTTGAATAATCGGTAAGGTATGCGATTGCCGCATTCCTATCAGTATTTAGTAGTTCTTTGGCGGCAGCGTCAATGGCTGGTGTTATAGCAATAAAACCTGTTTCAAGTTCAGTTTGAACCTTTTCTATTTCAGGGTGAATATCACTGTAGCGAGTATAAGCATAGTTTTGAACCTGATTAAAAATCCAGAATCCTGATGTATTAGACCACTTCATCATTGAACCGTTGCCGACAGCAAAGTTATAAGGGATAGTTGTTATGCTTGAATACATAGGCATATAAACTGAACCGGAAGCATCGTCAACACCCCACCATATTATACCACCAATAGCATCGGGCAGCCAGTTACGCGACTGTGTAACAAAAGAAAAACCTGTTTGCTGGGTGGCTGTAGCGCGCTCGTTGCAATATGCAACATCATCAACCTTCCATGTGAGGGGGCGCCAGCGGTAAGGCACTTTAAAAGGGCCTGCCCCAACATCAATACTCATGTCTAACTCTGTATTTTCAAGATGGTCGCGCATGAAGTTCAACATATCATGAACGCTTACCTTTTTTTCGGGCTTAACCCAAAGTGGCATTCTGTTGGTTGCGTAATGGTTTGGATTTGGGGTGCCATCGGCAAACTCATCGTTATGCTCAATGTTTCCTTTTACGTATTCCCAATATTTGTCCATGCCAGGAGCAACTTTGTTAAACATTGTCCACACTCTTATTTCGCAAAAGCGTGCACCACCAAAATCTACAGGGGCATAGGTTTCTGAAAACGAGAAGTTTTTATCTTCGCCAACATACCATCCTTTTTCTCGTGCAAACGAAATAACATCAGTTGCATAAACGGTTGTAATTTTAGTGTCAAAAATCTGATCAATATTATTTGAACTTATGGAAGATTTGTCGTTTTCCTGAGGGAAAGTTTCAATACGCGTTTGGTTGGCATGTCCCGACACATATCCGTCAGGGATCATCCTGGCTACCCAAACAGCCCCCTTTTCACCTTCGCCTTTGCCAATCAAATCGAGGATCCATACTTCATCTTTATCAGATATTGAAAACGACTCACCTGAGCTGAAATAACCATACTTAGCCATTAGGTTGGTAATAATTTTAATGGCATCGCGTGCTGATGTCGCTCTTTGCAAACCAATATAAATAAGGCTGCCATAATCCATAATGGCTCCTGCTTGAGTTGCCAGCTCAGGACGACCGCCATAAGTGGTTTCGCCAATAGCCACCTGATTTTCGTTCATATTACCTACTACATTGTAGGTTTTTAATGCCTGTTCAATTTTTCCAAGATACTTGCCGGTGTCCCATTCGTAAACATCAAGCATTGTTCCAATAGGATGGGTTGCTGCCGGCCAATGATAAAGTTCGCCATAAAGAATGTGAGAGTCGGCTGCATACGATATCATTGTTGATCCATCAGTAGATGCACCTTTTGTAATCAGGTAATTAGTGCATGCGAGGGCGTTGTTTGCCAACAGAATTGTTATTGCCAATATAAGGCCGGAAATTTTAATTTTCATATTTATTAATTTTAAATTATTCATACATATTTTAAAGTTGGGGGCACAAATTTAGCAGAAATGTTGGATATCTATAATGTTTTAAAATTTAGCCAATTTCTAATTAGCATAATTGCCTTAATTGCTAAAGAAATACCAAGCATCAAAATCTAAAGAATGTCATTAATTAAAGCTTAGTTTATAGAATTTTAAGCGCTTGTATCTTATCTTTTGCAAGTTGCTCTTTCAGGGCTTCAATGTTTTCAAACTTGTGTTCATCGCGCATTCGCTCAACAAACGAAATAGTAATTTCCTTGCCGTAAATATCTTTATCAAAATCGAAAATGTTTACCTCAATTGTTAGTTCACCATGGTCAATGGTAGGCCTAAAGCCAATGTTGCCCATGCCTTTATAGTTGCGGTGGAGGCAGTGAACCCTGCAAGCATATACTCCAACAGCGGCTATAAGTTTGTATTCATCATCTACCTCAATATTAGCAGTTGGAAAACCTAGGTTATGCCCAATCGACTTACCTTTAACAACTTTTCCGGTTATTGAATATTCGTGACCCAATAGCTTATTCGCCTTGGCAATGTTACCCTGATTTAGCAAATTCCTGATTTTTGTGGAACTGATTGTGCTACCTCCAATATTTTGAGCCTCAACCTGCTTAACAACAAATCCATACTGCCGGCTCATTTTAATAAGGAGCTCAAAACTTCCTTCGCGATGGTTGCCAAACTGATGGTCGTAGCCAATAATAAGCAACTTTGGACGAATTTTATCGACAATAAGTTCTTTGATGAAAACCTCAGATGGCATGCTTGCAAACTCTTTGGTAAATTCAACAATTATAAGATGGTCAATACCAGCCTTTTCAATAGATTGGATCTTCTTTTTTTCGGTTTTGATAAATTTAAGGTTGCTGCTATCAAGGCCCAGCACAATTCGTGGGTGAGGAAAAAATGTAATAACAACAGTTTCACCATTAATTTTTTCGGCCTCAGCCTTCATTTGATTAAAAACAGCCTGATGACCAAGATGCACACCATCAAATGTTCCGATGGTGACTACTGCGTTTTCAACATGCTTAAAGTCGTTTATGCAATTGTATATTTTCACTTATCGGGTTAGTTTGTTGGTTATAAGATATTGTGCTATTTGAACAGCATTGGTTGCTGCACCCTTGCGGATATTATCTGAAACAATCCATAGGTTAATGCTATTGGGTTGCGAAAAATCTCGACGAATTCGCCCCACAAAAACTTCATCTTTTCCTTGAGCGAGTATTGGCATAGGGTAGAGGTTTGCTTCCGGGAAATCAAACACAACCACTCCGGGCATGCTGCCTATCAGGAGCTTAACTTCTTCTATAACAAAATCATTTTCAAACTCAACATTTACGGCTTCCGAGTGACCCGAAATTACCGGAACCCTAACAGCTGTGGCTGTTATTTTTATGTTGGATTGTAGGATTTTATTTGTTTCGTTTACAAGCTTTATTTCTTCTGTTGTGTATCCGCTAACATCAAAATCACCGGCATGTGGGATAATATTTAGGTCAATTTTGTGAGGATATACTGTATCGCCCGAATTCCCTAGTCTCTCATCCATTAATTGAATAACTGCTTTGGCACCACTTCCCGAAACCGCTTGATATGTTGATATAACAAGCCTCTTAATATTAAATTTATTATGTAGCGGTGATAAAGCCATAACCAGCTGAATTGTAGAGCAGTTGGGGTTTGCAATGATGTTGTTGGCTTTCTTTAGCAATATTCCATTTACTTCAGGAACAATAAGCGGAACGTTTTCATTCATTCTCCAGGCTGATGAGTTATCAATTACCTTAGTGTCAATTTCAGAAAAATGAGGTGCCCATTCTAAAGATGTTGCGCTTCCTGCTGAAAATATTGCTATTTGAGGTTTTTCATTAATCGCCTGTTCAATTGACAAAACTTCATATTCCTTTCTTGAAAAAACAACTTTTTTACCAACAGATTTTGACGATGCTACAGGAAAAAATTCTGTAATTGAAATCTTTCTTTCTTCCAGTACTTTTAAAATTTCGCGACCAACCAATCCGGTGGCGCCAATAACTGCAATTTTCATCTGTTGATTATTTAAGCATAAATCGGGATAAAGCCATATCCTGAAAGTTGTTTTTTACCGTGACACTCTATTCCAATAAAATATTTTTTTAACTTTACCAAAAATAGCCATTAACGCCTGCAAAAATAATAAAATGAAGCAAACATTTGTTCTGGTCTTAGTGCTCATGTCCGGCCTGCTGCTGTCGCAAACATCTGATGATTTTGCAGACGGTAATTTTACTCAAAATCCGGAATGGACCGGTGACCAGGAATTGTTTAAAGTTAATTCGTCACATCAGCTTCAGTTAAATGACTCGATAGAACACCAGGCGTATCTTGGCACAGTAAACTCGATGATATTTAATACCGAATGGAGGTGCTGGATAAAACTATCATTTAGCCCGTCGGGAAACAATTATGCACGGTATTATCTTGTAAGTAATAAACAAGACTTGTCGGGATCTCTAAACGGATATTTTTTACAATTTGGCGAAGCGGGGAGTAATGATGCCATTGAACTGTTCAGGCAGGATGGTGATGAATTCACTTCTGTTTGTAGAGGAACCGAGGGAATTATTGCTTCTTCATTTGCAATAAGGGTAAAAGTAACACGGGACGATGGAGGTGTTTGGAAACTTTACGTTGATCAAAACGGTGGTGAAGATTTTATTTTTGAAACGGAAGGGATTGATAACATTATAACACAAACCTCACACATTGGGTATTTTTGTAAATATACATCAAGCTATAGCGACAAAATGTATTTTGACGATGTTTATGCAGGACCGTTTATTATTGATAATGACCCGCCTGTAATGCTTGGAATTGCAGCTGATAGCGACAGTACGACCGCTTTGCAGTTTAACGAATTATTGAACGAAGGAAGTGTAGTGCTGACGGATAACTACCTTGTTGATAATGGAATAGGAAACCCTTACTTTGCTTATCGTGATGAAGCCGACGCCTCAATAATCAGATTGATTTTTGATAGTAAGTTTGAATCGGGCAAGAACTATTTAATGTCGGTATCGGGGGTTAAGGATCTGGCAGAAAATATAATGAACCCTCAGCAGATGGAGTTTGTTTATTACCAGCCACAACCCTATGATATTGTTATTAATGAAATTATGGCGGACCCAACACCGCCGGTAGGTCTTCCTGAATATGAATATCTGGAATTGTATAATCAAACTGAAGCAAATATTGATCTTGATAATTGGATGCTAACAATTGGGACAACTGAAAAAGCTTTTATGTCAGTTATAATTCCTGCAAAGGGCTACTTAATATTAGCCAATGAAACTGCCCGTGATGCATTGAGCCAATATGGGAATTTTTATGGGTTTAGCAGTTTTACGTTAACAAATTCAGGACAAACCGTGGATTTAAAAAGTAATCACGGAATAACCATTTCGAAAGTATCATATTCTGGCAGCTGGTATAACGATCCTGCTAAAGAAGAAGGGGGCTGGTCGCTTGAGCAAAAAAATCCGGCTAATATATGCTCAGGAGGTGAAAACTGGACAGCGTCGATAAATAATAAGGGGGGCACTCCAGGGTCCTTGAATTCGGTTGCTAACAATATACTATTATTACCTCAATTAAGCAGCCTTGATGTAACTACTGATAATATACTTCTGCTTTATTTTAACCAAAGCATGGATGAAGAAGCATTAAGCAATAATGATGCATATTTGGTAAACGGAGACATTGGTAAGCCAGAGTATGTTTATACATATTATGACGAGCCCAATAAAGTTGAACTTTATTTTGAAAATGCGTTCACTCAAGGGTTTTCGTATGAGCTTACATTGAGCAAAAGTTTAATGAACTGCATGCAGTTAAATTTACATGCCGATACCATTGTTGTTTTCGGATTACCCGATATTGCCTCAGCAAATGATGTTGTAATAAATGAAATACTGTTCAATCCATGGACCAACGGCGAAGATTATGTTGAGCTTTATAACCGATCGGATAAAATTATTGATTTATCAACACTAAGAATAGGTTCGGTTAAAGAAAGCACTCCTAATCCTCCCGATACAACGATCTATAATTTAGTTAATAATCAAACATTGCTATTGCCTGATGAATATAAAGTGCTTACCCTATCGCCTTATGCAGTAAAAAAACAGTACAATACATTAAATCCCAGCGCGTTTCTAGAAGTTGATCCTTTCCCGTCATTTAATAATGATAAGGGTCATGTTATGATTTCATCTTATGATAATATATTAATCGACTCGTTAAGTTATACCGAAGAAATGCAATTTCCATTATTGAGATATTATGATGGTGTGGCATTGGAACGCCTAAACCCCGATGTATCTTCGGGCGATAAAAATAACTGGCATTCGGCTGCCGAAAGCGTTGGCTTTGGAACACCGGGATATCGAAACTCGCAATTTGTGTCGAATATCATAACTGATGATGAAATAGTTATTGAACCGGAAATATTTTCTCCAGACAATGATGGTTTTGATGATATCATCAATATCAAATACAAATTTGATGAACCGGGATATGTGATGTCAGTTACTATATATAATTCTGAGGGCTATCCTATTAGAAAGCTTGTCAACAACGAATATCTGGGAACTGAAGGCAGTGTTTCGTGGGATGGCATTCAGGATAATAACTCCAAAGCAAATGTTGGTATTTATGTGTTTTATATTACCGTTTACGATGTTGGCGGAACCGTAAAGAAATATAAGAAAACAGGAGTGTTGGCCACGAAGTTGTGATTTACATCAACTTCTGTTGCACCTTCCACCACCTGTCAGGGATTTCGTGGTTTATCGCTTTTTGATAATCATTGTAAGAACATGGAACAAATTGGTGTCGTTTGTATTTTTGGCTTACTATATCTTTTGAGCTAACAAGCATCCACCACCTATCGGTTTTTTTGCTTTTCAGGAAAACAAGCTCTTCTTCAAAATTTTCTACCTGAACATTAAACCTGGTGTAGTCGTGATGATTATTTTCCGGAAAGTCGTTTCGGCGGTTTGCAAAACCATCTAAAAAATACCACATCATTTGAGCATAGAGGTGGGCCGACTGCCCGTTATTGTCAAAGGATGGGTTGAGCTCATAAAAACCAATACTGGTAAGTTTATCACTCATGCCGGCATAGCGGCAAATTTTACACATTTCTTCCCCCGTAAATCCATTCGGCATCGCTTTGTCAACGGCAGGAGCATCAGCATGTTTAATGCTTGATATATCAATACTCAAAATGTCAGCATCTCGCACCATAGGCTCAACTTCTTCCATTTCAGCTTTTACATTTCCCAGTCGGTTTGTGTCAAAATAGAGGTTTTTCATCAATACGAGCGAGTCCTGATCAACAAAATAAGTTTGATAACCAATATTTGTAAAATTAAATAGGAAATTTGGCTGATGAAGTATAATATGACTTAAGTACGACTTGTTATTTAATTCATGTTCATCATGGCCAAGATCAAACCTGGGATCAACAGATGCTATGTTTATTATTCTTCCGATATTTTCGTATGCCAGATAATTTGCGTATGTAAGATCCTGCCCACCACCAATTATCAAGGCGGTAATATTGTTTTTAAGAAGCTCAGCAACAACCTCTTTAAGAGCAAAATAAGTGTCTTCAACCTGATGACCGGGTTTAATATTTCCGATATCGGCAATATGCAGATTATTCCAGTGTGAATACAATCTGTAAAACCAACCCCGAACTTCATCAGGTGCGCTGTTACAGCCTTTATTAAGAGTAGCCCTATCATCGCCAACCCCAATTATTGCAACATCTATCTTTTCAAGGTCAGGGAAATCGTTCTCGTTGGTATATATAACCGCAACATCGGCAAGACTATACCGGCCTGAATCGGATGATACACTTAGATTTTTAATTTTTACAGGTTCGAGATACGTGCTAATATCCATCGCTTTGGATTATGTGCATTTGGTGAACGAAGATAATTTATTTTTTCTTTTTGAAATGTTTTTTCTTTGGCATGTTCTTCGGGTCTTTGGCAATCTTATAACATTCTTCAAGGGTTAAGGCAGGTGCATCAGTTCCTTTAGGGATTTTATAATTTTGTTTATCAATTACAAGGTAAGCGCCATATCTGCCGTTTAACAGCTGAACTTTATCATCCTCCGGAAATTTCTTAATAATTTTTTCTCTTTCTACTTTTCGTTTTTCTTCAATTAGGTCAGTCGCTCTTTCAAGCATTATTGAACCTGGATCATCATCCTTTTTTAGGGAGATAAACTTACCGTCATGCTTAATATAAGGTCCAAACCTGCCAATGGCAACACTTACTTGCTGATCCTCATAATTGCCTAATATGCGCGGATACTCAAATAATTTTAATGCTTCATCAAGAGTAATGGTTTCAATACTTTGATTTTTTCTTAATCCGGCAAATTTTGGCTTTTCTTCAGATTCTGTTTCACCAATCTGCGCAAGAGGCCCAAAACGCCCTATTTTGACATAAATATTCTTGCCGGTTTCAGGATCTTTACCCAGTAGCCTCTCACCGGTAAATTTACCCGATTTTTCCTGGGTGTCTTCAATTTTAGAATGAAAAGGACCGTAAAACTCTTTTATCATTTGATTCCATGCTTTTTTGCCTTCGGCAATTTCATCAAATTCTTTTTCAACGTCTGCAGTAAAATTATAATCCATTATTTTATCAAAATGCTGAACTAAAAACCTGGTAACCAAAGCACCTATGTCTGTTGGGAAAAGCTTGGCTTTTTCAGAGCTTATGTTATCGTAAAGAGTTATTGAAGAAATGCTACCATTTTTTAATGTTAAGCACTGAGCTTTTTGTTTGCCTGGATAACGGCTTTCTTTTACAACATACTCGCGTTTTTCTATCGTAGAAATTGTTGGGGCATATGTAGACGGGCGCCCAATACCAAGTTCTTCAAGTTTTTTCACAAGGCTTGCTTCGCTGTATCTTGGGGCGTGCTTGGTAAAGCGCTCACGTGCCCTCATTTCAATTAATGCAAGCTTATCACCTGATTTCATAGAAGGAAGAATGCCTTGGTTTTCACCATTTTCATCGTCAGTTCCTTCCATATAAACTTTTAAAAACCCGTCAAATTTGATAACCTCTCCACTTGCCACAAACAATTTGGCTGAACCGGACGTTGAAATATTAACAATTGTTTTTTCTAAGGCGGCATCGCTCATTTGTGATGCAATTGTACGCTTCCAAATTAAGTCATAAAGTCTTTTTGCATCGGCATTTCCAACAATGGTTTGATTATTCATGTATGTTGGTCTGATGGCTTCATGAGCTTCCTGCGCACCTTTGATCTTATTAGTATATTTTCGCACCTTAACATATTTCTCACCGTATTGATTAGTTATCTCTTCCTTAGCCATTCCAATAGCCGTATTCGATAAGTTTACCGAATCGGTACGCATATAAGTAATCTTTCCCGATTCATATAAACCTTGTGCTACCCGCATTGTGTTGCCAACCGAAAAACCAAGTTTGCGAGAGGCCTCCTGCTGGAGTGTAGATGTTGTAAAAGGTGGTGCAGGTGATTTTTTAGCAGGTTTTTTTTCTACGGATTCAACCATAAATTCTGCTCTAATTTGTTTCTCTAAAAAACGAAGAGCTTCAGATTCTTTTTTGAATCTGTCAGGATATTCAGCAGTAAAAACCGTTCCATTATTATCGATGGGTATAAACTCGGCAACAATTCTGAAGGCAGATGTACTTTTGTGATTTTTTATTTCATTTTCTCGCTCAACAATTAATCTTACCGCAACCGACTGTACCCTTCCTGCTGATAATGAAGGTTTAACTTTTTTCCATAGCAAAGGCGAAAGCTCATAGCCAACAAGTCGGTCTAACACCCGTCGTGCCTGCTGTGCCGCTACCAAATTATGATCAATTGCCCTTGGTGATTCAACGGCTTTGGTTATGGCACTTTTTGTTATCTCATGAAAAACAATTCGTTTAGTGTTTTCTTCTTTAAGCCCCAACGCAATAAATAAATGCCACGAAATAGCTTCTCCTTCACGGTCTTCATCGGAAGCCAGCCATATCGTTTCTGCCGTCTTGGCGAGCTTTTTTAATTCAGTAACTGTCTTTTTCTTATCGGGACTTACTTCAAATTTTGGCTCAAAGTCGTTGTCGACATCCACACTGAGCTTTGTTTTATTCAAATCCATAACATGTCCGAAACTTGAACGAACATCAAAGTCCTTACCCAAAAAACCCTCAATTGTTTTTGCTTTTGCAGGTGACTCAACTATTACGAGATTTTTTGCCATAGTTATTACATTAGTTTTAACCCATCTTGCAGGGCTATAAGTTTTTTTGAAAATCAGGCTGCAAAAGTATATAAATCTTCCATATCCTAAAATCATTAAGAAAATGTTAAAGGGTTATTACTTTAGGTAGATGAAATAAGCTAAAAGAATAATGGCGATAAATATTATTTTCTACTTTAAATCAACAGTCTCTATTTCTTCTAAAGTGTCAGGGTTTATAACGCGTAATGATACTTTTTTTCCATCGACATCTAAAAGCATTAGGGCATATTGAGTGGAGAATTTTTCAACCGATTCTGACCATGGCAATTGCTCCTGACCGTAATAAGGTGCTCCAGCCGAACCGTTTGTTATTTGCCAAAACGGACGACTTACTTTTAGCTCTTTCCCTTTGTAGCCCTCAGGATAGATTGGTGTTTTTTTAGTTAGCCTCATCCTGCTGTAGTTATGTTCGTCACCACAAAGCAAGGCAACAACCTTTTCACTTTTATTAATCATAATGTTGAGAAATTCATCGCGCCTTTCAATAATTCCTTTTTTTACAGGTGCTCCTGCCACAGTTGGTCGAATATTATTATTTCCAAAATACCACATATCGTTATTTGCATGGCCTCCATTTGGAAATGCCGGAGTATGTATTGTAACAAAAATGTGATCAATATTGAGGTTGTTATTCAATTCAATAATTTTTTCTTCAAACCACTTTAACTGGTTGTCCATTATATACCCATGCGGATTACCTCCAATTTCGGGAATCATATTTGTGGAAGGTGCATACCAATAGTTTGAGTTCAGGACTATCACAGCAACATTATCATAGGTATAATAGTAAACAGTTTCGCCATATTCCGGGAAATCCGGTTTGCTTTTGTTCGGGTCATAATACTCGCCATCTTCACTTTGTGGGCCGTTTTTAGAGTTGACAAAATTGTTTGAAAAAGTTGTTTCGGCTGATTTAGTACTAAACGGAAACTTGTCAACGGAAATACTATATTGGCTGCCATCATCAAAAGCGTTGACCAAAGCCTCATGATTTCCCGCACCAATATTAAATGGTAAATAATGCCAAACAGGCTCAACGGCTTTCTTCCAGTTTGCATACTCAAGGTTTGTTTCTCCAATACTTGACGAATATCCGTTAATCATATCACCTGTAAATTGAAAAAATGCTGATCCATGAAAAGCTGCAAGCACGGCCATTTTTTTCATGACATAACCATTAACACCGTAAATATCCCTCTCACCACCGCCACTGCCAGCGCGCGAATCGCTGGTATAAGCAAACGTGAAAGGGGTTCTGCTTCCGGGTTTTGGGGCAGTTTTAAAACTGTAAGACAGTTCATTATCGCCATAATGAACCGTGTAATCATATTTTGTGTCAGGATGGAGGTTGTCAATTTTTATTTCATGACGAATTCCGGCTTCAGAATTAGTTATTGAATCGGCAGTTTGTTTTCCGTCCACAACTACAATTGGGGAACATGGCCGATTAGTTTCAAACCAAATTACAACGTCCTCATCCGATAACCTGTTAACATAAGGGCCTGCAATTATCGACATATCCACTTCAAAAGGACCGACGCCTTTAATGTTTATATTTCCATTGTAAATTATATTTCCATAATTATCAGTTATTCGGTAACCCACTTTTGCTTTTCCGCTTTTTTCCCACCCTGCGATATCATATTTTTCTTTTAATATGCTAATGTCAATTTCAGCTTTCCCTTCAATTATTTTGGAACTCATTCTAAAATATACCGGTTGAGGGTATTGGGCATCATTTTTAGCAAACAGCCCATAATATAGTGTTCCGAAAAATTGGTTGTTGTTAAAATCAAAAAACAGCCCATTTTCAGTACCCTTTGGCTCAATTCGTATATTATCAAGCGTATAGAAAGGTTCTTTGTCCGACATCCATGAAGTATCCCCTGTTTTAACCGAAACAAAATACAATTCCCCGTTATTATCAGGCATAATGCCAGAATAAACAGCCGGAACCTCACTACCGAATTTTTGCATCGCCGCTGAAAGCTTTCGGGGTTGTTGGCTTGTACAATTTAAGCTAAAGAATACCACTACAAATGCCAAAATGTGAGTTTTCATTTTTCAAGAGTTAAAGATGCCAAAGTTAACAGAATTGCAAACTACTTCAGCATAAATGATCATTTTAGGTTTATCTTAGTCTTTTTTTCAATATTCTTAAAAAAACAGTAAATTTGCACGACCATTCCAAAAAATAATAATATAAACAGCTATATATTAATGAGAACATATTTATTTAAGAGTTTCAGATTAATAATTTGGGTAGGCCTTGTGTCGGTATTGTTTTCTTCCTGTATACCTCAAAAGAAAATGCTGTATCTGCAAGTAAAAAGCGAAACAGATACGCTGGCAACCTTCAAAAATGAAAAAAAAATAGAGTATAATATTCAGCCTGGTGATAATTTATATATAAGAGTAGTAACCCTGGATGAAAAAACAACGCTGTTGCTTAATCCATTTTCAGCCGGCAACGTTCAAAATATCGGTAGTGATGCATCGGTATATTTAAATAGTTATAATGTTTCCGAATCAGGCTATCTTGATTTTCCAATGATTGGGGAAATACTGGTTAAGAACCTCAATGCTGAAGAAATAAAAGAGAAAATACAAGACGAACTTAAAACCTACATGAAAGAGTTTATTGTAATTGTTAAGCTTGTGAACTTCAACATAACCATGATTGGCGAATTTCAAAACCCCGGACAATACAAAATATATCAGGATAACATTAATATTTTTGAAGCAGTGTCGATGGCAAGAGATTTAACCGATTTTGCCGACAGAAAAAAAGTTGCAATAATCAGACAAACTAAAACCGGATCGGAAGTAGTTTATATTGATATGACAAAAAGAGACTTACTGCTTTCGGATTATTACTATTTAAAACCCAACGACATACTTTATGTTCAGCCAGTTAAAGGGAAACAGTTTACATTTGCGGAGTTCCCATATGGTGTAATATTTGGGTTTATATCAACAACTATTCTCTTGCTTAATTATATGAAGTAATATTAAATAGAACAAAATGGCAGTAGAAAATTTTGAAGGAATTCAACAGCATGAAGAAAGCATTGATATTAAAGCTCTGTTTTTTAAGTTTGTAAGATACTGGTATTTATTTGCCCTTACTATTTTTGTGGCAATTGTAGTGGCTTTTCTCTTCAATAAATATACAAGCCCCGTATTTGAAGTAAACACAACAGTACTTGTTAAAGATGAAAAAGGCGCTATTGATGCATCATCGATGCTCGGTGGTCTTGGATTAAGTAACACACAACAGAATGTTGAAAACGAAATTGGGATTCTTACTTCATTCTCATTATCCTACCGCGCGATTCGCGAACTTGATTTTGAAATATCATATTTTCACGATGAAGGATTAATAAACACCGAAATGTATCATACAGCTCCCTTTGAGGTAATTATGGATGATGATGTTGCTCAGGTTGTTGGTATGCAGTTTGATATAAAAATTTTAAATAATAATGAATATAAAATTGAGGCAGAGGGCGAGTTAATCAAAAAATATAATTTCTTAACAACTAAATATGATGATATTGAGTTTGAAAAAATAAAATGGAAAGAAACTTATCGATTTGGCGAGATTGTGGATAACGATTACGGTTTATTTAAAGTAATACTTACTGATGAATTTGATCCGGACAGGGATTTGGATGCGTCCTTTTATTTTATTTTCAACGATTACTTAAGTTTAACAAAAGATTTCAGGGGATTCGAAATAGAACCGATTAACAGGGAAGCATCAATACTTGAAATTAAGCTTAAAAACAATAACACCAAAAAAGCTGTTAACTTTCTAAACATGCTTACTTCGGTTTATTTGCAGCGCAGCCTCGATCAGAAAAATCTAATAGCGTCTAATACAATCAAATTTATTGACAATCAGCTCGATATTATTTCTGATACATTGACTGCTGCCGAAACAAACCTTCAATCTTTTCAATCAGCTAATGAGGTTATGGATATGAGTTTTCAGGCACAACAGGTTTTCACATACATCGAAGACCTGCAAAAACAAAAAGCCGAGCTTGAAATAAAATCACGTTACTACAATAACCTGAAAAATTATATAAAAAAGAATTCGGAAAAAATTGACCAGCTTGTTGCCCCATCTGCAATGGGTATAGAGGATCCGGTGTTGAATGCTCTTGTAGGACAGCTCATTGAGCTATATAGGGAAAAATCTGAAATTCTTCTGTATTCAACCGAAGTAAACCCTTCAATTATTAGTCTTAATAATCAAATCAGGAGCACTCAAAATGCCATCCTTGGAAATATCACCAACATTATTGAAAATTCAGATGAGATGCTCCTGGATATTGATAAGCGAATAGAAAATGTTGTAAAGAGGGCCGGCTACTTACCCGTTACTCAGCGCAAGTTAATTAATTTTCAACGACAGTTCGACATTGCAAACAACATTTATACTTATCTTCTCGAAAAACGTTCGGAGGCTCAGATAACCATGGCATCGAATATGCCCGACAACGAAGTAATTGATATTGCCAGAGATGATTTAAGTAACCAGGTTTTCCCGAAAAAGGGGTTAAACTTTATGATAGCTTTAATACTTGGGCTTGTTTTCCCTGTAATCTATATTCTCGGTAAAGACTATTTAAACGATACAATAATTGAAAAGAAAGATGTTGAAAACGCAACAAAATTTCCAATTATTGGCCAATTACTTCATTCAACAAAGGATAGCCAGCTTGTTGTTCTCGAATCACCCAAGTCTAGTATTTCTGAATCGTTCAGATCGTTACGAACAAACTTACAATATTTAGCCAAAGGCAAAGAAAAAATTACAATAATGGTTACTGCTGATATGGTTGCTGCAGGCAAAACCTATGTTGCCATAAATATGGCCAGCATTTATGCTCAGTACGGAAAAAAAACAGTATTGCTTGGGTTCGACCTTCGTAAACCAAAAATTTATCAGGATTTCGGGCTGAGCAACAATGTCGGTCTTACATCGTTCCTAATCAATAAAGCTACAATTGACGATATAATACAGCCTTCGGGAAAGTCAGAGTATCTCGACATTGTTATGGCAGGCCCAATACCGCCTAACCCTGCTGAGCTGATATCTTCAGAAAGAGGTGCTGAGCTCTTCAGGGAACTTAAAGAGCGTTATGACTATATTGTTATTGATACGCCACCTGTTGGCCTTGTAACCGATGCATATCTGCTAATGAAGTATACCGACGTTAATATTTTCCTTGTTCGTCAGGCGCTCACAAACAAAAAGGTTTTTGCATCAATAATTAAAGATATTGAAGATCGCGGAATGGCAATGGCTATTGTAATCAATGATATAAAGTTGTCAGGTGGAGGTTATGGCTACGGTTATGGTTACGGTTATGGTTACGGTTATGGCTACGGTTATGGCTACGGTTATGGCTACGGTTATGGTTATTATACAGATGACAAACCAGACAAGAAGAAATCATTTTCAAAAAGGTTATTTAATAAGGTTTAACCACAAAATTTATTTCTAACATCATAAAACTGGGCGGTTTGATTTATGAATTCTAAAAAAGAAAATTTTGCTCTCATTGGTGCTGCCGGATATATTGCCCCACGGCACATGAAGGCGATTAAAGAAACCGGTAATATGCTTATTGCTGCTTTGGACCCAATGGATAGCGTTGGAATTATTGACAACTTTTTCCCAAACACTGATTTTTTTATTGAACCCGAACGTTTCGACAGACATCTGGATAAGCTCAGGCGATCAGGGAAGGGTAAAATAGATTACGTAAGTATTTGTTCGCCAAACTATTTACATGATGCACATATCCGCATGGCCTTAAGAAACGATGCTCATGCAATTTGCGAAAAACCTCTTGTTCTTAACCCATGGAATTTGGACGGCTTAGAGGAGATAGAAATAGAAACCGGCAAAAAAATCTTTAATATTCTCCAGCTTCGTCATCATCCGGCAATAATCGATTTAAAAAATAAAATTGATAACATGCCTGCTGATCACATTCACGATATCGACCTGACATATATTACATCCAGAGGAAAGTGGTATCATTATTCATGGAAGGGTGAGATGTCAAAATCGGGAGGTGTTGTTACAAATATTGGAATTCATTTTTTTGATATGCTTGGCTGGATTTTTGGAGATGTTATGACCAATACATTGCATTTGCTAAAACCCGATAAAGCATCGGGACTACTTCAGTTAAAAAATGCAAATGTGCGCTGGTATTTAAGTGTTGATAAAAACGAACTGCCAGAACATGCTGTTCAACATAATCAGCCAACCTATCGCTCAATTACTGTTGATGGTGAAGAGTTTGAATTTAGTGGCGGGTTCACCGATCTTCATACCGATAGTTATAAAAATATACTTAACAATCACGGGTTTGGTATCGCCGATTCAAGAAACAGCATTGAAATTGCTCATCTTATCAGAAATCAGAAAATAACTATCGGCTCCGGTGAAAAACATCCTTTTTTGAAAAAATGAGCGTATCGAAGAAAACCTGGTATGCCATTTATGTAAAATCGCGCACCGAGAAAAAAGTTGCTCTGGAATTAATGTACGAAAACATTGATCATTACCTGCCATTAATTAAGCTGTTAAAGCAATGGAGCGACAGAAAAAAATGGGTAGAAGAACCGCTTTTCCGATCATATGTATTTGTAAATATTGAACAAAAAGATTACTTCAAAGTATTGCAAATTAATGGTGCTGTTAAATACATATCTTTTGAAGGAAGTGCAGTACCCATTCCGGAAGTCCAGATTAACGCAATTAAATATTATCTGGAAGAATCCAGCCCTGATAATATTGATAGAATTAAATGGGACCTAGGTCAAAAGGTGGAAGTAATTTCCGGAAGTATGACAGGTCTTGTTGGAGAGCTGATTGAAATACGAGGCAAACACAAGGTTAGGGTTGAAATAGAAACTGTAGGCAGTTCCCTGTTAATTCAAATCCCCAAAAGCAAACTAAGGCTAATTTAAGCTAACTGATCAGTACAAATATTATAATTCGGTTAACCCCATATTTCATAGTAGCTTAGTTAAAACTACTATTTTATTGAGCCAGTTTCATGGCATTATAGTATATTTACCAGCTAAAAAAATTAACATGCATACTCCGTCATATATTATAAATAATTTGCGTGAACTTGAGGCCGAATCAATTCACATTATTCGTGAAGTGGCGGCCGAGTTTGAAAATCCGGTAATGTTATATTCTATCGGGAAAGACTCCTCAGTGATGGTCAGGCTTGCCGAAAAGGCCTTTCATCCCGGGAAAGTTCCTTTTCCGCTAATGCACATTGATTCAAAATGGAAATTTAAAGAGATGATTGATTTCCGCGAAAAGTATACAAAAGAAAAAGGATGGAATTTAATTGTACATTATAACAAAGAGGGTTATGAAGCAGGGATTGGTCCATACAAAAATGGAAGCAAGGTGCATACTGACGTGATGAAAACCCAGGCTTTATTAGCAGGATTGGAGAAATATAATTTTGATGCCGCTTTTGGCGGTGCCCGGCGTGATGAAGAAAAATCAAGGGCCAAAGAAAGAATATATTCATTCAGAGATAAATTTCATCAATGGGATCCAAAAAATCAGAGGCCTGAACTTTGGAATGTTTTTAATGCCAAAGTACATAAAGGGGAGTCGATAAGGGTGTTCCCTATTTCGAACTGGACCGAGCTTGACATATGGCAATACATCAGGCTCGAAAATATACCCATAGTTCCTTTGTATTTTGCCAAAGAGCGACCTATCGTTGAAGTTGACGGAAGCCTGATTCTTGTTGATGACGACAGAATGCCAAAAGAACTTCGCGATAAAGCTAAAATGCGAATGGTGAGGTTTAGAACTTTAGGATGCTATCCGCTAACAGGCGCAATAGAGTCGGAAGCAGATACGATTGAAAAAATAGTTGAAGAGATGATGACTGTTACTAAAAGTGAGCGTACCACAAGGGTAATTGACTTCGACCAGGAAGCAAGTATGGAGCAGAAAAAGAGGGAAGGATATTTTTAGATTGATTAAGAAGAAATACACCAAAATGGACATACGCACATTCTTAGATCAGGATCAGAAAAAAGATTTATTACGATTGCTTACTGCCGGATCGGTTGATGATGGCAAATCTACACTTATTGGAAGGCTTCTGTTTGATAGCAAGAAACTATATGAAGACCAGCTGGATGCTTTAAAACGCGACAGCAAACGTGAAGGACATGCAGGCGAGGAAATTGATTATGCCTTGTTGTTAGATGGCTTAAAAGCTGAACGCGAGCAGGGTATCACAATCGATGTTGCCTATAGATATTTTTCAACAGCAAAGCGTAAGTTTATAATAGCCGATACTCCCGGACATGAACAATATACTAGAAATATGGTTACGGGAGCTTCAACCGCGAACCTCGCAATTATATTGATTGATGCAAGAAAAGGAGTAATTACACAAACCCGGCGACATACTTATATTGTTTCGTTACTTGGCATAAAACATATAGCCCTGGCTGTAAATAAGATGGATTTGGTAAATTACAGTCAGGAGGTGTATGATAAAATTTGTAAGGACTATTCGGATTTTGTAACCCCACTTGCCATTCCCGATGTTCGCTTTTTCCCACTGTCGGCATTAAAAGGAGATAATATTGTTGACTTATCAGATAAGATGCCCTGGTATCACGGAAAAAGTATACTGGAACATCTTGAGTCTATTCATATAGCAAGCGACCAGAATTTTACAGATTTGCGCTACCCTGTTCAATATGTGGTAAGGCCAAGCTTATCCTATCGTGGTTTTGCAGCAAGAATTGCTTCCGGCATCATTAAAAAAGGTGATGAAATAATGGTGTTGCCATCACGAAAAAGATCAACCGTAAAAGAGATTATAACATACGATGGTAAGCCTGATTATGCTTTCCCGCCCCAATCAGTAACTATAACACTTAAAGATGAAATTGATGTTTCACGAGGAGACATGCTCGTACACCCCAACAGCATCCCTAATATAGAGCGCCATTTTGAGGCAATGCTTGTATGGATGGATGAAGAACCCATGAAAACCGGAACACAGTTTTTTATCAAACAAACTACTCAAATCACAAAAGCCCGAATTGATAAAATACGTTATCTGGTTGATATTAATACTCTTGAAAAAAAGGAAACCTCAAAATTCGAGTTAAACGAAATAGGCAGGGTTGTAATTACCACCGCAAAACCATTATTTTTTGACGCGTACAAGAAAAACCGCCAGACAGGTTCCTTCATCTTTATCGATCCTGTTTCAAATAACACCTGCGCGGTTGGTATGATAATGGATCAATTGAGCAGCGACCAGCTTCCAAGCAAAATATTTGATTTCGATCGTGAGAAAATTGCTAACGGCCTTGGGCTCGTTACTAAAGCTGAATACGAAAAAGGTTATGAGCAAACGGGGGCAACTATTTGGATTACAGGGTTACATGGTTCAGGGAAAAATGAACTGGCATATACTTTGCAACGAAATTTGTTCGATATGGGTGCTAAAGTGATGCTTCTCGACGGCAAATCTACAAGGTCAGGTTTGTCACGAGAGTTAGATTATTCTCCTGCCGACAGGGCAGAGCATTTGAGGCGCGTAGCCCATCTTTGCAGACTAATGAACGAACAGGGTATTCTGGTTATATGCTCATTTGTTTCTCCTGATGAATCAATTAGAGAACAAGTTAAAGAAATTATTGGCAAGAAAAATTTTCACCTGATACATATTGATGCAGATATTGAATTCTGTCGCAATAACGATCAATATGAAATCTACAGTAAAGCCGACGAAGGAAAACTAAAGTACCTTCCGGGAGTTGATATGGAATACCAGTTGCCAGCATCGCCATCACTTAAGCTTGATTCCACAGATGTAGCAAGTAATCTGGGAAAAGCACTTGCCTATCTGGCAGAAAAAAAGATTTACCCAATATGATTTCGCCGATATTTAGCCATTTATTGATACCTTTTATTATTGCCATGTTTTTAGCAATTACAATGGGGGGAAGCGGCACGGCGCCTGCTTTTTCAGCGTGTAGCTAATGCTTCATGGCCAATAGCTGCCATGATGGCCAACGAACTTAATATTTTCAATGGATAAGAATTTTGTTTTAATTATGATATTATCAACATTAATTGTAGCGCCGAGTTTTGTAATTGGGAGCTCAATTTTCGACATAAAATCTTAAAAAACACAGGGAAAGAAATCTTTTTATCTACTTCCTTCCATAATCAGCATGAATTTCACCCCAAAAATCAGTTTTCCATTTAAGTATAGGTACTGTGAATGTGTTATTTTTTAACCAGGAAACACCATCGTCAAGGGCTTTGAAAACCTCTTTGTTTTTATCTGTTCGCTGTAGTTTTGTATTCACTTTTTTGTTTCTAATCCAGGCCATCGCAGTGCGCGAATCTGTATAAACAGGATAATTAAGCTTATTTTTCTTTAGCCATGCTAACGCCAACACTATGGCCAAAAATTCCCCAATATTAACCGTTCCCATTTCATAGGGCCCCCTGCTGAACAGCTCAGTACCTGTATCGGTAAAAACTCCTCTAAACTCTAAAGTGCCGGGGTTGCCCTTACAAGCTGCATCTACCGAAATACTATTTAATAAAGGCTTTTCGTTTGTGCTTAGCTCGTGAAGATTCTTTTTCCCCTTTAATTCAGTTATCTCAAAATACGATTTTGAATATGCCAGTTCGGCCTCTTCTTTATCTTTAAACGATTTATATTGGGCACCCTCATATTCCATAATCTGCTTTTTGCACTCTTCCCAAGTACCATAAATTCCGGGAGTTATGCCCCTCCAAACAACATAATATTTATTCTTTGCCTTTTTGGTCATTCTGCAAAAATAAACTCTTTAAGCTAATCATAGGTTGAATATTTATGCCGACGTCAAGGAAATAATCCATCCAATAATTACTTACCTCATTACAACAAACTCCACTATATTTGTAATCAAAAATTTAATATGAAACAATTTATAATTCCTGTAATATTTGCCTTTTTGCTAACAGGCTGTAATAGCAGTACTGTTTTTAAAGAATATGAAAAGTTTGATGATATTAGCTGGAACAGATTATATTATCTGAATTTTGAGGTTCCAGTTCAAAAACAGGAAAGTCTGGATTTTTATCTGGCATTACGCCATCATACCGATTTTCTTTATAGTTTTATTGACGTAAACGTTACTTTTTTTACTCCTGATGGCGAAACCCGATCGCGTGATTATCATTTCAGATTAAAAAATACCGACTTTAGATGGCGGGGGGATGGAATGGGCGAATTATGGGATATCGAACTTCCAATCCGTAAAGAAATGATATTTAATAAAGACGGAATTTGTAAAGTGCGGATTGAAAATAAAATGAAGAGAGCAGAAACGCCCGGAATTATTGAAGTGGGGCTGATTGTGAAAAAGGCTGAAGAATAGTTGTCAAGTTGAACAATGATAACCTGACAACCACATTAACCCTATCTCAACACAAAAGTTGTATGGCCTATGTTGTTATCTCCTTCAAAAACATCCACATGGTAAAGCCCTGGTTTTAGTTCCTGTGTAATGCGCTTATGCCATCTAACACACAAATCCAGAGCACTATTTTCATAGTTTACCACTTCCATTATTGAATATTGAAGCACTTCGTTATTGAAGTTAAACGAATATTTATCGTCGCTGCCTTTAACAAGAATTTTTTTGTCGGGTTGGGCAATTCTCACATAAATGGTTTTTTTGCCCGGATTAATAATTGAATTTTCGCCTAAAGTAAAGCACACTTTAATAAGGTCCACACGACGTATTTTGTCAGTTTCTACTTCTTTTCCGTCACCTTTTTTGTGCACAGCACTGCTTTTCAAATTATATACGTTAAATACCGAAGCTTCTTCAACTTTTCCCGAAAGGGCTACCGTTTGTTCTTCCAGTTTGCGATATTTTTGTTTTTCGATTTTTATTTCTTCCTTAATTTGCAGGTTTTCTTCAGTAAGATGATTAATAACTGTTACAATCGAATCCATTTGCCTCACATATCCCTGGGCAATTTCCTGTAGTTTCGACATTTTTTTCTTTATCTTATAATACTCCCATTTATAGTTGAGCATTTTTTTAATTTCAATGGCGTTAGCTTGGATTACACTATCCATAACCTGCAACGAATCAGCAACATCGCCATAAGCAATTTTTATTTCTTCGTGCTCTTCCATTAAAATTTGAAGCTCATTTTGCAATTCTTTTTTTTGCAATTCTTTTTCGGCAAGCAACTCATTCATTGTGCTTTTTACTGATAATAACCATAATGAAACGCTTATAATTCCTAATGCCATTATTACAATTATGATATACATCCATAAATTTGAGCCTCCGCGACCCTGTTGTGTATTGATATTTTTTTGCTTTTCCATAGCTAAGAGTTATTTTGCAAATTTACAGACAATCCTTATAAAATCAAACGAAAAATCAACATGATTTATTATGATTGAAAACAGAAGTGCGAAGATAAGCTTTTGAGTCTTCAGGTTATCAGGTTGTCAGGTTGTTAGGAGATAAGTCAATTCTTTAACATAGAGAGGGTATTATACCGTAATTCCCATTTTATTCATTAAAAATGTTGCGTTGAGATTTTGAGATCTATTTTTTAAGTCGGTTAGGATTATCCTGTAAAAAGCTCTTCCACCCGGAGTAGCCGCTATTCTTTTTTGTTGCACTACCTTGAAAATAATGACATACCGCTGTAGCCAGCCCGTCGGTAGCATCAAGGTATTCAGGGGGTTCATCAAACTCAACAATATTGACCAGCATTGCCGCAACCTGCTCTTTTGATGCGTTTCCGTTTCCGGTAATTGATTGTTTGACCTTTTTAGGGGAATATTCAAAAATGGGAATATTTTTATATAGACCTGCTGCCATAGCTACTCCTTGCGCCCTTCCTAATTTTAACATCGATTGTACGTTTTTCCCGAAAAAGGGAGCTTCAAAGGCTATTTCGTCAGGATTATATTCTTCAATAATTCCTAGGGTACGTTCAAAAATCTTTTTTAATTTTAGCCCATGGTTATTGTAGGTACTTAATTTGAGAATACCCATTGTGATTAAACGGATTTGATTTCCGGTTTGATGGATTAATCCGTAACCCATTATGTTCGTTCCAGGGTCAATACCTAAAATTATACGCTCCAAATTTAACAGCTGATTAACTATAATAAATGAAAACAAAATTACACAAAAAATACCTTGCCTACCGGCAGTCAGGTAATATTATCATTAAACTGGCGGTTGTTGCTTTTACAATAGTATTTCTGTACGATCAGCTTTTCTATCAAAAAGATATCAGCTCAGTTTTTAATGTATTCTCCGAGATATCAACCGACCTTTCTTCAATTATACTTTTATTAATCGCTGTAATACTAATGCCTATAAACATAATTCTTGAAAGTATAAAATGGAAATATCTTATTAACAAGCTTGAAAAAATATCCCTGTTAGTTGCACTAAAAGGTGTACTGGCTGGGATTTCGGTAAGTATGATTATGCCAAACAGGGTGGGAGATTATTTGGGCCGCGTTTTTATTTTGAAAAAAGCCGACAGGTTACAAGCAGTACTTTCAACCATTTTAGGCAGCCTTTCACAGCTGGTAACAACGATGTTGTTTGGGTTAATTTCCCTTATATTTTATTACACAGAATATGTAAATATTTATGACGGACTTAATTTTTGGTTGTATATCGGAATTATTTTAGTGGGTATAAGCTTGATATTCACCATGATACTTGCCTATCTTAATTTTTCAGTTTTTTCAATTATCATTAAAAAGATTAGCGGGAGATATTATAATAAAATAGAGAAGTATGCTCAAGTTTTCTCCTGGTACAGCCAGCAGGAATTATTGAACGTGCTGTTTTTGAGCATGTTTAGGTATGCGGTATTTTCGTTACAGTTTTTCTTGTTATTACATTTTTTCGGAATCAGCACTAATTATGTTGAGTCGATGATGCTTATCGCAGTAATTTATATTTTTATGGCGATAATCCCAACAATAGCCTTAACCGAAATTGGTGTTAGAGGCTCTGTTAGTCTTTACGTTTTTCAGCATCATATTGAAGCACTTGGTATATGGAGTCCGGAAATTGCAGTTGGTGTAGTAAGTGCGTCATCATTGTTATGGATTTTTAATTTGGTTTTTCCAGCAATTGTAGGAACCATCTTTGTATTTAGTTTAAGGTTTTTTAGAAAAAGCAATGGTAATTAGTTTACTAATGTGGGTAATATTTGGTGTTACAATCGGTTATCTGATAGTAATTGGAATAATTTCATACGGGTGGTTTAGTTTGTCAACTCCTGTGAACAAACAAGAATCTAACCCTGTTGTAAATGTAAGCGTCGTAATTGCTGTTAGAAATGAAAGCAGAAATATTCAAAATCTACTGCGACAGATTGTTAACCAGAATTATAACAGTAATTCATATGAAATAATTATTGTTAACGATCATTCCACTGATAACACAATCCAACTTGTAAATCAGGTTTTAAATAAACATCCCGATATAAAAATAAAGGTTATTGAAGCCAGGGGTGAGGGAAAGAAAAGCGCGCTTAAGGAAGGAATAGAAATTTCGTCGGCACAGTTAATAGTTACAACCGACGGCGACTGCCATGTGAAGCAGGGATGGTTATTAAGCATTGTAAATTACTATAATTTGTCGGGGTGTAAATTAATAATAGGGCCTGTGATATATGAACATGAAAAAACAATATTACAGAAAATGTTTTCGCTGGACTTTGTTAGTCTTGTAGCTTCTGGCGCAGGTTCGGCAGGTGTTGGATTGCCTTTAATGGGAAATGGTGCAAACCTTGCCTTTGAAAGGAATACTTACAACGAAATTTCTTCGAGGGGTAATCAGGCAAAATATGCCTCAGGGGATGATGTATTTTTGATTCATAAAGTAACATCGAGATATGGCGCAAAGGCTGTTGGGTTTTTAAGAAATAATGATGCGATTGTGTCAACATTGCCACCGTTGAGCTTATATGATTTTTTTGATCAGCGTAAAAGATGGGCATCGAAAGCAATGGGATACCGAACAGCATGGCCGGTAATTGTATCGCTAACAGTATTTTTTTTTAACGCTATTCTTTTTATTATGCTTGCCAGCAGCTTGTATTTCACATGGTTGTTACCGGTTTATATTATGGTTATTATTACCAAGTTTTTAATCGACATGCCGCTTGTGTTTAACTTTTTATCATTTGCGCAAAAGCCAAATCTTAAGCCGATATTGTTTTTAATGGAATTTGTTTATCCACTATACATAGTAATGGTAGCAATCACTTCTTTTATTTTTAGATTTGACTGGAAGGGGCGGAGCCAGTTGAAATAAGAGAGGCTTGTGCAAAATCACTGAATGGGATTTTTATGATGTCATTCCTCTCGAAAATTGTTTCGGATTGAAAACGTGTTAATTACTTTCGTTGTAATTAATAATTCCTTCACCAAAAATCAAGTCAACAGGATTTGATATTTTAATGTTTTCGGGATTGCCAGCTACGAGGTTGATTTTTTCACCTAACGATTCCAGTACAGATGCATCATCAGTAAAGTCAACATTATAAGTTTGGTTGTAGGCTCTTTTTATAAGGGACGAATGAAACGCCTGAGGTGTTTGAATAACCCTAATTCTATTACGGTCAATAATTTTATTGTTAGGACCATAGACTTCACGCACAGAATCGTTTACCTCAATTGCAGGAACGGCATTACCTTTTCGTGTTGCTATGTCAATTACGCGGATAATTGTTTCTTTCGAAGCAAAAGGACGCGCAGCATCGTGAATTAGCACCAATGAATTGGGAGGAATATTTTTTAGCCCGCTTTTAACAGAATGGAAACGGGCAGGCCCGCCTTCAACAATATCATGGGGAATGGCAAATCCTGAGGAACTACAGAGATTGTTCCAATAATCAATAAATTTGGGATTTAATACCAGTGTAAACTTTACGTCGTTAAGAAACAGAAACGAATTAAATGTGTGAAACAGCAATGGTTCGCCTCCAAGCAACATGAACTGTTTGGGTAAACCGTCACCTACACGCTTACTAATGCCACCGGCAAGTAACAGCACATGTTTTTCTAATTTCATCAAACACTAATTAAATAATTAGCATTGCATCACCATAGGTAAAAAATTTATATTTTTTCTTTATGGCTGTATTATAAACCTCCTTTAAAAAGTCGTAGTCTATATAGGAGCTAACCATCATCATCATGGGCGACATTGGGAGGTGAAAGTTTGTAATCATTGCATCGGCTGTTTTAAACGTATACGGTGGATGAATGAATTTGTTTGTCCAGCCCGAATATGGCTTAATTTGACCTGTGATAGAAACACCGGTTTCAAGTGCTTTCATGCTTGTTGTTCCAACAGCACAAACTCGCCTTTTTTTCTTTTTCGCATTGTTTATAATATCTGCATTTTCCTGGTTGATAAACATTTCTTCAGAGTCAACTTTGTGTTTTGAAAGGTCCTCAACTTCTATAGCCCTGAAGTTTCCAAGTCCTGGATGAAGCGTTATTTCGGCAAAATTAATACCTGAAATTTCAAGTCGCTTCATTAACTCTCTGGAAAAATGCATGCCGGCAGTTGGTGCAGCAATGGCGCCTTCGTGTTTTGCGTAAATAGTTTGATAACGCTCATCATCAACTTCTTCAACAGGTCGTTGGTGAATTTTTGGTAAGGGGGTTTCGCCAAGAGCCTGTAAGGTTTGCTTGAATTCATCATATGAACCGTCGAAAAGAAATCTTAATGTTCTTCCTCTTGACGTTGTGTTATCAATTACTTCTGCTACAAGCGACTCATCTTCACCAAAATATAATTTGTTGCCAATACGAATTTTACGTGCAGGGTCAACTAACACATCCCATAAGCGGCTTTCCTGGTTTAATTCACGCAACAAAAACACTTCAATACTTGCTCCGGTTTTTTCTTTTTTACCATATAATCTTGCCGGAAAAACGCGCGTATTGTTTATTACAAATACATCACCTTCGTTAAAATAGCTTAATACATCTTTAAAGCGTTTATGTTCAATGGTTTTATCTTTCCTGTTTACGACCATCATTTTAGCTTCATCCCTGTCTTTATATGGGTGGTCAGCAATTAGTTCTCTCGGTAAATCAAATTTAAATTGTGATAATTTCATGTGTTTATAATTTTTGCGATAATCCTTTTTCTAAAAAGCGTGCAAAGATACACTTTTTTCGGATAATTGTCAAGCAATGTTAATGTAAAAACTTTGTTTTCAGGCGGGTATGTAGTGTTAGCGGTTGATTACAGATTAAAAAATAAATTTTGCATGAATTAATTAACCTCAGTTGCTCTAATGCCAAATCACTCTAAATAATTTCTAAGGTATAAATCCCGAGTGTTTTGAAATAAGTTTCATTTAGAAATTCTAACGCAACTTTCTTTTACTTACCTCATTCCATAAAAGAGTTATGAGTGATGATAATATCACTATTGCCACAAACCATATTATTATCTGAATACTATTTTGGGTTTTGTATAAGCCTGTGGCGATGTTTCCGATTAATAACCATTGGATTACATAGAACGCGGTTACATTTTTACCCATCCATTCGATAAAATCTGTGATGAAATTTTTTGAAAGGGATGTTATAAAATCGTACAAAACCGACCAAAAAATCATAAAATTCAAGACAAACAAATAGTATAAAAAATCGTGATGGTAATAAACATGAAGGGTTGATGCTACCCTAACTCCATAACTAATTGTAAAAACAAGAACAATACTGGAGATGCTAAAAGTCAATACCCTGTATTCTTGTTTGTTTATTAAAGAATTTAATTTAGACTCAAGAAGATAAAATAAGTAGCCCGTAACCGGATAAACTAACCATGGAATAACCGGGAAATACGACCACCAGCTATCACTGTAGAAAAGTGAAAATAAATACGACCACACACCAAGGCTTTCGGGAAATGGTAAAAGTTGAGGTATTAATAGTATGAAAACAATAATTAAAATATAAGGAAAGGGTTTGTTTTTAAAAAATTTGTGAAATACCGATAATGCAATAATACTAAAGCCTGCGAGAAAAAGAATATCCACACCAAACAAATATGGCCACGGACTGGTTACAATAGTCTGGTTATATATTTTTATAAACAAATGGAAATTCAGACCTAAATTAAGAAGTAATCCTAATCCAATTAATTTCATTCCCCGGACAATTGATGTGGAAGTGCTACTTTTGCCTTTAGCGATAAAGTATCCCATAACAGCCATAAAAACAGGTGCAGCAGGTGGCCCGCCAAGAAACAATAATATCGATCCTGCCAGGCTGTCAAATATTTGTTGCTGCGCAAATAGTTCTATAATATGAACCTGCACCATTAATATTACCGCAACACCTTTGAGTAAATCTGCTGTTCTGTTTCTTGATTTTATCATAATAAGTTTTGGTAAAAATATGATTAAAAAAAAGAAAACCAATCTAATGATTGGACGACACTTCCTATTATATTTACATTCTATTTTTAGTTTAAAAAACAGAATTTTTTTAATGGATATTGAACATACTCCAATCACAAATCAGAAGTATAAAGCTTTTAGTATTTTTGTTTTCGAATAGCTTTAACTATTTCAACTATGAAATTGTTATTATTAAAGGTTAATACCTTCCATCAGGTAAATAGTTTTAAAAATACAAACAATTCAAATGCAAACAAACAAAACCACCATACGCAAAAAGCTAATTATTCGAGGGCAAATAATATTGTTGTTAATTCTTCTCATGATTGCTGCAACACAGATAGTTGTTAATATATTGAAAAAAACATCGAATGAATTTGTTATTGAATACCATGAGATAAATGCTATACAAGAGCTTAAGCTTTCTTTATATCAACTTCTTATTCAGGCCAATAAATATTCTTTTTCGTATAACCCAGATGATCAAACATTCTTTCTGATATTAACGCATCAGGCGCATCAAAAATTATCCGATTGTAAGCAGATTATTACCAAGTCTCATAGTTTACAAATCATTGATGATTTCTCCCAGAGGTTACAGAATATTGAAAACTTTTCCATTATGTTTTTTAGTATTAATAAGGAGGATAAAAGTGGCAGACAAAGAGATGTATTAGAAAAAATAAATCAAGAAATAAATGATGGCCTAAACCAATTAGATATTATACTTATTGAAACAAACCTTGAAACAGAAGCATATGCCAAGACAAACAAAACTGTATTTAAACATAGTACATACACGATGTTAATACTTGGAGTTATAATTGTGCTGGTATTTATAATTGGCGGATTGAATTTTATAAATAATCTTACCAAACCAATACAAGACTTTGTTGATACAACCGAACGAATAATTAGTGGTGACAGGAATATAAAAGTAAATATAAATACAGGAGATGAATTCAGTATTTTGGCAAACTCATTTAACCTTATGTTAGATTCTCTTGAGAAAACAACAGTCTCAAAATCATATCTTGATAATATTCTTAAAAACATGTTTGACTCATTGATTGTTACTGATAATAAGTTAATGATTCGCTCTATAAACGAATCTGCCTCATCTCTATTGGGACTGCCAAAATCATGGTATAAAGGGAAATCTTTGAGTGTATTATTTGGAAAAGAGATTATAACTCAGCAAGGAGAACATGATATAAATTCGTGGAAAAAAATAATTAAAAACATGGACTACTTCTTGCACAGTTCTGGGAATTCTATACCAGCTCTTATTTCATGTGCAACACTAAAAAATGATTCTGGTAAAATTGATGGTTTAGTAATTGTTGGGCATGATCTGACGGTTAAAAAAGAAATTGAACAGAAACTGGAACATAGTCGAAAACAAAGGCAGATAGATATTAACGAAGCACAGGAAGAAGAGCGTATGCGAATTGCCTCCGACTTACATGATGGGCTTGGACAAATGCTAACAGCAATATCGTATACTACTGAGGAATTCCAATACTTTGACAAAGCCAATAATGATGAAAGAGAAAAACTAATTAATAAAATGGTGGAGCAGCTTGATCATGCAATAAAGGAATCGAAAAACATTGCTCAAAATCTGATCCCCATTGTTCTTAAGGATTTTGGCTTAATTGTTGCCATTAATAACCTGATAAATCGTGCCAACGAAATGTATGATATTAACTTTAGCTTTAATGCTTTCGATTATAAAGAGAGAATAGATGTTAAACTAGAAAAGGCGCTTTACCGAATTTGTCAGGAATCGCTAAACAATATTGTTAAGCACTCAATGGCAAAAAATGCCAATTATCAGATATTTAAACAGGATGATTTTATTGTAATGGTTATTGATGACGATGGAATAGGCTTCAAAGTAGAATTATTGGAAGAGCAAAAGGGTATCGGACTTATAAGCATGCGTGAGCGAGTTAACGCATTTGAAGGCAACTTTAGTATCGATTCTCAAATAGGAGAGGGAACAGAAATTATTATTGAAATCCCATGCATTAAAAGTTAAAATTATGGATATTGTAAGAATTCTAATTGCTGACGACCATCAACTAATACTTAATGGTATTTCAGATATATTGAGGCCGATTAAACAGTATAAAATTATTGGCAGAGCAAATAACGGAAAAGAGGTTGTGGAAAAAGCACTTTTACTAGTCCCCGATTTAATTTTTATGGACATTTCAATGCCGATTATGAATGGTATTGAAGCCACCCAGATAATATCTCAAAAACTTCCTTCTATAAAAATTATTGGACTCACCCAACACGAAGAAAGCGAATATGTAAAGCAAATGCTGAAATCTGGCGCTAGTGGTTATTTGCTGAAAAATTCTAAAAAAGAGGAATTTATTGAAGCAATTGAATCAGTTATGTCAGGCAAACGCTATTTGAGTAAACAAATCTCAGATCAGATGATTAATGATATTTTCGCAACCAATCCTGACGAAAAATCCAAACAAAAAGAAGTACCTCTCACCCGAAGAGAGAAGGAAATAATAAAAAAAATTGCTGATGAATTAAGTAATCAGGAAATAGCGGATGATTTGTTTATTAGCCTTCGAACCGTAGAAACTCATAGAAGGAATATCATGCAAAAACTTAAAGTTAAATCGGTTGTTTCTTTAATTAAATATGCCTCACAACATAATATTATTGATTTTAATTAGTGGCTCTTCTTAGTGGTTAATTAAGGTATCAGTCTGAGATAAATATTTAAATCAGTGCACAAATAATTTCTATCTTTTTTCTTGCTTACTGTCAAAACCAACCGTTTTCCTGTTATAAAGATGTATTATGCTTAACGTGAAAATTTCATTAGCGGTCTTATAACTCAACCAGCGTACTTCCGAATTTTGAAAATGCAAAAAGCAGGCATTCAGTCATATATAATTTACTAATAGGAACCTTAACTGATTGAATTAAATTTCGAGATAGTCAATAGCTAAAATAAGTAGTTGAGATTTATTAGAAACTAAGTGTTTCATGGTATGTTAAATTACGTACTAGTTGCTATTGTCAGCTTTTTGCTGAGGTTTTATTTTTACATTTCATAAAACAGAAAGAATTTATTAATAATAACACAAAATTTAACAATATGAAAAAATGTTTACAATTTGTTTTGGCAATCGCACTCCTCATCGGATTTAATGCCAATATGCATGCCCAAACTTATGTTGGGTCGGATGCATGTTCTGGGTGTCACTCTTCAAAATACAATGACTGGATTGGATCAGGTCATCCATACAAGTTTACAGTGATTGAAAATAATCAACCTCCAGTTTATCCGGCTATTGTAGTTAACTTTGAAGACACATGGATGATCGGATTGGGTAATGGCACACATACATGGACTGATATTGCCGGGGTTATTGGTGGTTATGGCTGGAAAGTTCGTTTTGTAGGACAAGATGGCCACATTGTTGGAACTGCAGGAAGTGCATATTCGACAGGCGTAGGACATAATCAATTTAATTTTTACGGTGGCGAAGACCTTGGTTGGAGCAATTATCACCCAGGAGATGTAAAAATTTATAATTACTCATGTTTTAAATGCCATACAACCGGTGGTGATACTACGGGAACATGGTTAGCCGGTGTAGAAGGTCTTGGAACTTTTAGTGAAGGCGGTATTGGTTGTGAGTCTTGTCACGGTCCGGGAAGCGAGCATGTCGCAGGACCAAGTTCTAGCAATATCGACAGGGTTTATGAATTTGCTCACCTCGATAATGCACTTGGTGGTTTATCGATAGACGGTGTTGTACAAACTCCAAGCCCAACCGGAAATGATGTAAACTTCTTATGTGGAACATGCCATAATCGTAGTTATACTAACCCTATTAACTCAAGTGGTGGATTTATTCAACATCATGAACAATGGGATGAATTTACTGCAACCGATCACTTTGCAAACAACATGACATGTATATCCTGTCATAATCCACACAAACGCGTTATTTGGGATGGTGATGGAATAATTATGGCATGTGCTACTTGTCATTCTGACCAGGTAGCAACAACCAATCACATTGGAAATGCTACTTGTATTGATTGTCATATGCCATTTGCAGCTAAATCAGGTGCTGTTCGCGGTCAAAGTGGTTATAAAGCTGATGTTCGCTCACACATTTTCAAAATTACTCCTGATACTGCATCAATGTTTAACGAAAGTGGTAGTGTTGTAAGAGACGATAATGAAAGACAGGCTTCATATAGCCCGGCGTATTCTTGTCTTGGCTGTCATAATGATGATCCCAACGATAATATTCCAGATAAAACACTTGCAGAAGCTGCAGCGGCGGCTAAAGACATGCATGAAACAACATCTATTTTTAATCCAAAGTCAATTGCTCTTGGAGTATTTCCTAACCCGTCTAATGGAAATACAAATATTAGTTTCAGCCTTAAAAATGAAGGTAATGTTAGCATTAAAGTTTACAATGCAACTGGCCAGTTAGTTTATAATATTGAGAGAGAATTTAAGGCAGGTGATAATTCAGTAAGATGGAATAGCGAAAGTAATACCGGTGTAGAAGTTATCTCAGGATATTATTTCGTAAAAGTTACTTCAGGAAATTTAAGTTCGATTCAAAAACTTGTTCTAGTTAAGTAATGTATTGAAAATACTTATTTAGTAATAGTTAATAATTTTAATTTGGATTTGACAGGATGTCCTTAGGGGCATCCTTTTTTGTTTGCAATCTTACAAAGTTCTGAATTATTTTTTGAATTGGATAATGGTGGTGTTGGAAAACAAAAGTCAAATTAAAACATAGTGAAGCAAGACAAACAGCACAAATCTTTTGCAACTAAACTTACCCGTGAAAGAATTAAAATATTAAACAAAAAACTCAAAACGAAAATCAGTCTTGATATTATTGATATAAAAGATGGGGCTGGCGAGGCAGCAGGCACGAAAGTAATTTTCAAGTTGCCGACAAGATAGTAATCCGGCTTTCAGAATAAAGAAATCACAATCATAATATACTCAATCAAAAAAAGTACCCCAAGCTAATGCCTAAATGAATTGTGGGAGTAAATAATTCCATCGTATTAACCGCCCTGTCAGTATCTTCAGTAAAGGCCTCAAGGTCATAGTCCCAGCTTTTACGATAATATCTTATTGCCTTTTGGGCTTGGTATCTAAAACCCACACCAACGTAATAATCAATTGAAATTTTTTCCTGTTTTCGCCACATTTAAAAAAAATAGTTTTTTGGCTCTGAAACGCCTATGAATAGGGTATTTTATTTTAAGTTGGGTGACCCAATAGTATATTTGCATTTTGTAGTCATCATTCATTCATGTGCATTCGAAGAAAGAGAAATGCTTCTGGTAGCATAAGCATATGTATTTTAGAGAAGCAAAATGATAAGGTAAGAATAATTTTCTGGTATTTAATTCTGGCTGACTTAAAAGAAAATAGAATTAAAACTGCATAAGCCCCTAATCAGCAGCAATTATCTGTTTCGCAACCACACGTAGGATCAGTTCCTTTTAGATATCCCTGAATAATTCCTGCAGCACATCCAACTCCTGATAATACGGAGATTGCATTTTCAGGGCAATTCAGCTGACAAGCTCCACATTCCATACATGCATCAATGTTAGTAATATAAGCCCTTTTTTCTTTCAGTAAAAACACATTGTGTGGGCATACGTTTATACACATATTACAGCCCGTACATATGTGCACATCTAATTTAAGGCTAACCACATTTTTAATGTATGTTATCATAACTCAAAGTTTAAAATCAGATAAATCGTAAAATGATCCACGTAAGCAAACCTGTTAGAAAAAATATTAATTGCATCGGAACCGCAGTCTTCATTTCTTTCTTTACACCCGAAAGCGAAGTATAAGTAGAGGCACCCGTAAAGTTCATGGAAATAAAAGATGTGCTAGCAACAATTATAAACATTAACGATATTGACTCAATGATGTTTGTTCCGGTTAGTTGAGCAAAATAAAGAACAATGGAAATTGCTACTCCAACAATCAGCCCTTTCATTGCAAAGCTACGTGCAGGCAGCCATGGTAGTAGCAAAGGAGTAATAACTGCCCCACCAATATATGCACAAAGCAACGAAACAGTTACAACTATGCCGCTATCGAACATGTCGTTAAATGAAAATGTACTATTCTTAAATCCACCCAGCAGGATCATCAAAACTAGTAACGAAATAATGTATTTAAAATGACCAACAAGCTCAACGGGAGTTAGTATCAACCTGTCCGATAAAGTGAATTTCACAGTTCGCATACTTTCGGTGGCGCGTAAATTTGCAGATATAAATGATGGTATATCAACTGCCCTAACCGGTCCATATATAACTTTAAAACCCGTTTCGTTTTTAACTTCATGTGCTGATACGCCCACAGCACCTAACTGAGGTACAATTATTTTGCGGTGAGATACCAGTTTTTCAATATCACAACTTCTAATGCGGTTAATAAGTTCATTAGTCCCAAATGTCCCTTTTCCTGCTGCACACCATACATTTATCCCTTTTGTATCAAGCACCAATATCCATGCATTCATCCCGGCAATGTTACTTCTCAGATGATCGAAGCTAAGTTTATAATTTGCCGTTACGAAAACATTGGCCTTTTCATCAGGATTTCCAACTGCATAAATTCCGGGAGGTATTTTATAATCATTTCTGTTTATCGCCCATCTGGCTTTTATAGCCACAAGTCTGTCATATGAATTCAGAAAGGTAGCTACAACTGGTATTTTTCGATCAATTCCAATATAATCTACAATATAATCCATATTTCTAATATGTTAGAATCATGTAAAACTTTTTCAATCACAAGTAATTTTTGGATTTTCACAACAGGATAAGAAATTTTCGGGTGTTGATATTTGTTTTAAGAAATCCTTAATCAGGTTACTATGCTTTTCCATGATCTTATAACAGATACAATAGTTGATTTTCACTCCATCTATTTCGCCAATAATAAATCCAGCTTTTTTTAATTCCTGCAGATGACGCGAAACTGTGGTTCTGCTTAAGGGTATCTCATTTGATATATCACCGGAAATACAACTCTTGCAATCTGAAAGATATTTGAGTATTGCTAACCTGGCAGGATGAGACAAGACTTTACACAATTTTGCAATCTCTTGCATATCAGCACTAAAAACATCAACTTTTGAATATGTCATCTTATTAATCTTATGTTGCAAACATAGGACATATTTATTACAAATACTAACAAATCAAAATACTTTTTTGCAAAAAAGGTTTCTATGTAAACTTAACTTCATCAGGATCAAAAGTTCTGTATTTGTTAGTTGGCTGAATATTATTACTTTTGCAAAATAATTGAAGATTACATCCCACCTTAGTATAATTTTACAAACAAAGCATTCGAAATAAATTTGATCAGCCTAAAGCTGACAAAAAAAAATAAACAAATGAAAAAGAAAAATAGAGCTAAAAGACCAGTAAGTGCACTTACTGGAATAATACTTAGCATTTTTACCGAAAACCCTTTTAAAGCGTATAACTATAAGCAGGTAGGGCACCTGATTGGCGTAAAGGACAATGCCGGTCGTGATTTGCTATTAAAAATCATTAATGAATTAATAGCCGATGGCAACCTTAACGAAATAAGAAGGGGCAAGTATATGCTTAACCCCGAAAAACTTCAGGAACTTACCAAAATTAAGAAATTTATCACCGGAACGGTTGATATGAAACAAACCGGAAAGGCCTATATCATTCCTGATGAAGGTGGTGATGATGTATATATTGCCTCAAATAATGTTGGGCATGCACTTCATGACGACAAAGTAAAAGTATTCATCTTCCCTAAACGCAAAAGTCATAAAACAGAAGGCCAGATAGTTGAAGTGTTGGAAAGAATTAAAAACACCTATGTTGGCGTATTGAAGATGAGTAAAAATTTCGGATTTGTGATATCCGACAACCAAACAATGCCATACGACATATTTGTTCCTAAAAGCAAAATTCAAGGAGCTCTTGACGGCCAAAAAGTCCTGGTAGAAATTGTTGAATGGCCGGAGCAATCCAACAACCCTTTCGGAGAAATTGTAGAGATACTTGGAAAACCCGGAGATAACGATGTTGAAATGAAATCCATACTGGCAGATTATAATTTTCCATTGTCGTTTCCGAAAAATGTTGAAAAGGATGCTGCCAAAATTAAAACTGCAATTCCTGCATCGGAAATCGAAAAACGTAAGAACTTTAGAAATACATGGACTCTTACCATCGATCCGCTTGATGCTAAAGATTTTGATGACGCCATCTCTCTTGTTAAGCTTGATAATGGCAATTACGAAGTAGGTATTCATATTGCCGATGTAAGCCATTTTGTAACTCCCGGAACCGCACTGGATGATGAAGCGCTAAAGCGCGGAACATCAGTTTATCTTGTCGACAGGGTAATACCCATGCTTCCTGAAGTGCTTTCCAATAATGTATGCTCGCTACGCCCAAATGAAGATAAACTAACATTTTCGGTAGTATTTACAATGAACAACAAGGCTGAGGTACTGGAACAATGGTTTGGGAAAACTATAATAAATTCCAACAGACGGTTTACTTACGAAGAAGTGCAGGAAATTATCGAAACCGGACAAGGAGAGTACCCTGATGAAATAAATATGCTTAATGCCCTCGCTACAATCCTACGCAAAAAACGATTTAACAACGGTTCAATTAATTTTAATTCCGAAGAAGTTAAGTTCAAACTTGACGACAATGGCAAGCCAATTGAAACCTATGTAAAAGAGCAAAAAGAAGCTAATCATCTTGTTGAAGAGTTTATGTTACTGGCCAACAAAAAGGTAGCTGAGTTGATTGGCAAGCCGAAAGAAAGTAGGGGCAAGGCGCCAAAAACTTTTGTTTATCGAATTCATGACGAACCAAATCCTGAAAAACTTAATACTTTTGTCCAGTTTCTTAAAAAGCTTGGATATCGTTTAAATGTTAGCTCACGCCAAACTCTTGCAGCATCATACAATAACTTGTTTGAGAAAATTCATGGCAAAGGCGAAGAGCATATGATTGAAACTATTGCTGTTAGAACTATGGCAAAGGCAATATATTCAACCGACAATATTGGTCATTACGGGCTGGCTTTCCCTTTCTACACCCATTTTACTTCTCCTATCAGGCGTTATCCCGACCTTATGGTTCACCGGCTATTGGAAAGATATCTGGAAGGAGGGAAATCGGTTAGCAAGGATGCATACGAAGAAATGTGTAAACACTCCTCAGAAATGGAAAAGAAAGCAACTCAAGCCGAACGTGATTCGGTTAAATACAAACAGGTTGAATTCCTTCTCGACAAAAAAGGGAAGGTTTTTGATGGAGTTATCTCGGGGGTTAGCAAGTGGGGAATATTTGTTCAATTACTCGTTTCTAAAAGCGAAGGCCTTATCCGTTTCAACGAACTTAAGGACGACTATTACTATCTCGATGAAGATAATTACCGGATAATTGGACGTCAATCAGGCAACATTTACCGACTTGGTGATAAAGTAAATGTGAAAGTTAAAGATGTTGATATGGAGAAACGACAGCTTGATTTTGTGATTGTTGATTAATGACGGAAGACTGCAGTCATAAGCCCAAAGCCCGAAGACGGGAGACGGGAGACTATTGTTTATCACCTTCTGACTTCGGGCTTCATTACCTTTTCTAATACTCCATAAGCTGCCTGAACACTTCCTGTAAATAGGATTTGCCATCCATAATTATTGAATCCTTTAACTGTGGCTCTATTTGCATTTCCTGATAAGTATCAATTGTATTGTTATAAACGAAATAACCACTTGGCGTGATCCATCCTACACCATCAGTGCTTTCAAAATATGCAAACCCGGGAGTGGTTGGGTTAAATAAATTACGGCTCCAGAAAAAATCGTCGGTAACTATATCAAGTTGTGCAAGTAAGGTTGCGGCAATGTCGGTTTGAGAGGCTATTCTGTTTATTTTGTGACCTTTGTATTTGTCTTTAATTACATCGCCATAAAGCAGCAGCGGAATTTTTCGATATTCTTTGGTGTAAACAGGCCAGTTTTTATATGTATTATGACTATGATCGGCAACCAAAATAAAAAGGGTATTACTATACCACGGCTGTTTTCGGGCCATCTCAAAATATTCTCCTAAACATTTATCGGTATAATAGGCCGAATTTAAATACCCGTTTTGGTTATCGTTAGCAGCCCAGCTAATTACATCTTCCATTGGCTGATCGTATGGTGAATGGGTACTTACTGTAAACAACATTGAAAAGAATGGTTGCCTCTTGTTACTTAGGTCAACAAACTGCTCGTTTAATATGTATTCGTCATGAATGCCGAGCTTCCCTCTTGGGAGGTCATCGTCAAAATCACTTACTTCTTTTATCACGTCAAATCCGTTAACGGAAATAAACGATTTAATTCCTCCATACATCAATTCGCCGCCAAAATAGAATGAGGTTGAATATCCCTCCTCTTCAAGCACCATTGTTAAGCTAGGCAATCTGGTAATTTTATCGAGATTATGCGTAATGGCTGTAATTGGTGTTGCCGGAAAACCTCCCAAAATTGCCGACATTGCCTGCTGCGACCTGTTGCCGCATGTATAAAATTCGGTGAATAAAATTCCTTCACTCTCCAGTTTTCGGAACTCAGGCGTTATTCCTTCCTTGCCTCCGAGCGACTGTATTAAATCGGCCGACCAGCTTTCCAGCAATAACAAAACAATATTCGGCCGGTTAGTTTTTAATATGTAAGTGGTAGTATCCTTTTGTACCAAATGTAATTGCTGCACTCGTTTTGCTGCTGCTTGTGGTTCATAGAATTCAAAAGGATTAGCATCCTTGAACCTGTAGTTTTCCATAGTGCTTATTAAAAAACTATATCCCGAATTAACCGATGCCAGGTTAATAAAATTGTGCTTTGAAAAATATGACTTGCTCTGATTTATCGGAATTTCGTCAGTGCCACCTCTGACACCCAAAAACAACGATCCTGATATGATCAGGACAAATAATATGCTAAAAAAAATATTTCGGGGAGCACTTTCAATCTTTACAAAAACACATCGCTTATATAACCATATCCCTGCTACATACTGTAATACCAAAATTAGCATCAACAGAAAAAATGTTGACGTAGCAACTGAATCGTAAATTTCAGCAGGATGTGAAATATAATTTAACGCCTTGTATTGCAGCTTGGTTTTCCATTCATCATAAATTCCAATCTCCGATGTTGTAACTGTTATATACGCGAACAGGGCTATCAATGTGTAAACTAAGCTTGTGTAATTTAACCACTTAGGAGTATAGTACGATTGAACTGTTAGTATTAGAAATGGCATGACCAATATATAACTTGCAGTTGCAATATCAAGAGGTAAAGCGTACCAAAATGAAGCAAACACTTCGCTAAACTCTATATTCTCAATGCTTAAAACCCCGGAATAATAAACATAAAAAACTGTTCTGGAAACAGCAAATACAAGCATCCAGAAAAAGAATTGTTTAATTAGGGAAATGATTACTTGCATTATTTTTAGTAAAATAAAAAAGATTACAAAGTTAACTAATACAAACAAACATAGTGAGAACTAAATGTTTTTATTAATTTTACGAAATCGCTTTACTGATGAACAATAGAAAATCCTGTAATAGAATATCAATCTGCTTTAATGTATATAACTGGTTAGCAAAAACTCTTGTTTGTTATTTCGGTTATTTTCATAAGTAATTGTCAGTCCAGTAATGAATCTATTGTAATATCATATTATAACAAAGCATTAATTTTTCAAGAAAATGAAATAAATCTATCTGCGTTTCTGAAACTTGGAATGAATACAAAAGAAATTTGCTCAATTACAATTCAAAGTGTACGTACTCTTGAAGCTTCACGACTTAGGCAAGGAAAAAAATTAGACCTTGCCGCTGGAGAAAATCTGAGCATGTTTTTACAAAAATATTAATCCTGTCATTTTTTGCTTCCCTCAAAATAATTAGAAATGTCTATCCTGTTGTAGTATTATCGTGTAATTTACTTGACAAATGCCACTTCCATGTGTAATTTTACTTATTGATAAATCAACCGGTCAAAAAAAAGAAAATCACATCTAAATAACTAAAAGAAATTGTCATGAAAAAAAATCTGTTTACTCTGCTAATCACATTGGTTATTCCAATTTTTGCCCTTGCGCAATGGTCGAATACACCCAACCACAACACAATGATCGCTGATACGATCGGTTCACAAGTTGTACCAATTGTTGTAACTAACAGCCTTGGAGAAACCTATATCTCTTGGTATTCTGAATTTGAAGACCTTAATTATGATGTTTACCTTCAGAAAATGGATAAAAACGGAATGAAACTATGGGATGAAGAAGGGTTGTTAATTAGCGATCATGAAACTAACACATGGGTAACAACCTACGATATGATTCTTGACCAGAATGAAAATGTTATTCTGGTCACGCAAGATATGCGTACCGGAAACAGCGATGTGTTTGCTTATAAAATCTCGCCATCAGGTGAGTTTCTTTGGGGCGATAATGGGATACAACTAAGCAACACAACAGGGTTCGACCCATCACCACAGGTAACAGTTACCAACAATAACGACTTAATATTCTTATGGGGTGAAGAGTTAATTGATACTACCCAAAATACAATTCTATTTGTTACTCGTTATTCACCCGATGGAAATAAACTTTGGGAAACCAATCTTTCCGACACCTTGGATTTTATGCTTCCGCAGATGGTTTACACCAATGATAACCTTATAGTATCGTGGATTACCAAAATTCATCAAAAGGATACAATTCCAGGAGAAGAAGACTGGATGCATGTGTTTGCTCAAATGTTAAATAGTGAAGGCATTCCGGTATGGGAGCACAATGTACAGATTGATAGTCTCGATTTAATGAACTATGAATCGCTATACACAACGCCATATCTAACCAGTGATGGAAACGGGGGTGCTTACGTTATGTGGGAGTCGTTTTTTATTGTTGAAACAGGAGGAATGCCTACAACATACATAAACAGGCTTTATGAAGATGGCACAGTATGGAAACCTGGTGGCTACAGTGTGTCTCAATTTACAGGAAACTACCATGCCGAAGCTCAAATGGTATTTTTAGAAGATGTTGAAAAACTAATGGTTTGTTGGCAGGAATATCATTATGATCATGCAAACCAGATTGATTGCTGGGGTGTTTATGGGCAGTTATTTGATGCTGATGGGGGGTATTTGTGGGACGCAAACGGACTTGAAATAATACCATTAATCTGCTCAATGGATACATCATATTCAGGAATTAGTTTGGGCCAATCCATGAACAATAATGTAGTATTAATGTATCAAAAAGATTACTTTTCGATTGATGGATCAGATACGAGCTTAGTAACACATATTTATGCCACATCCTTGGATACTGATGGTGATATGATATGGTCACCTCCCCTTGTTCCACTGTCAGTTACCAGTAGTAATAAATATCAGGCAGCGTTGGGCAACCTGGTTGATAATCAGTGGGTATTGGCATGGAACGACAATATTTCAAACCCCAATAATTATTTTGATTTTGGTATTTATGCCCAAAACATTAGTGTTGATGGTGTTTTAGGACCATTGTCAGTTCCCACATTAGTTAAACCCGATAATATAACTATAGTTGCATCTCCAAACCCGGCAAATAACTTTGTGAATATAGATTATACATTAATATCAAACGGAAGGGTTTGGATTGATTTGCTTGATGTAAACGGAAGGGTTTTAAAACAATATAATGATGGAAAAATGACTCGCGGTACATATTCACAAAAGATAGATATTTCAGGTTTAAACCCGGGTATGTATATAATTAAATTGCAGGTAAACAGCTCACATGTTTACTGTAAGATTATTAAGAATTAATGTAGGTGTAGTTGTAGTTGTTCTAAACCCGCTGAATGGATTTGGCTCGACCTTGTAGAGTCAAACTTTCAGGGGGTTGAAAGAGCTAATGAATCCAATAATCTGATAACTAGACAGTTTGACAACTTTTTAACTCTAAATATCCGGATTCACTCTTTTAGTCAAATATCGAATGCCTTCAAAAGGTATGTACCCCATTTTTTTGAACGCATCAATCGATTCATCATTATAGTCTTCAATAAGGCACGCAAATATTCTTATCCCTTGTTGCTTGAGCCAGTTTTCGGCTGATTCGACCAGTTTCCTGGCAATGCCTTTATGCTGATATTCAGGAAGCACGACAACACGGTTAATCCAGCCTTTCCTCCCGTCATGTGTTACTAACACCGATCCAACATATTGCCCTTCTATTTGTGCAAATAAAAACTTATTGCAATTATTCTTTACTTCTTTTTCAATACTTTCCCTGCTATCACGACCAAGTGGTTTATAAGGAAGTCCTCCCTCTTCCCATAGTTTAATTAGAGTATGGTAGTCTCCGCTCTTATAATTGGTGATCTGTATTTTCATCTGCCTAAATTATTATTATTCCACTTTTTAAATAAACAACATATAATTAAGTGATTACTGTCATTCTGAACGCAGTGAAGAATCTCATGAGGTTGAGTTTAGCACAATATGAGATTCTTCACTGCGCTCAGTTTGACAAACAATGTAATCTTTTCTAGTAATAAACAACCTCCGCTTGTGGATGCACTTTCCTAAACTCAGCAATTTTGGAACTCTTTATAGATGTATTATAACACTGTAGTAGTTTTAAATTTGGCAGCACCAACAGTTGCTTCAAACTCTTTACACGTGTATTATTTATATACAACTTTTCCAGTTTGGTTAAATTTTGTAAATACTTTATTGATTTTACTTTTGTGCCGGCAATGTTTAATAAAACAAGGTACTCCAAACTTGATATAGGTTCCAAATCTTCAACTGAAGTATTTTCAATTATTAATTCTTCAAGGCCGATAAGGTTATAAATCGATCCAAGTTCATAAATTGGATTTTTGGAAATATTAAGTTTTTTTATGCCTGCAAGCGATGTAATTGGTGAGATGTCAGTTATTGACGTATTGGTTATAGTTAATTGCTCAAGGTGCACAAAAATATGTAATGGTGTTAGATTATTAATCGACATATTATTTGTGATTACAATGCTTTTTAAATCAACCAGTTGCTGCAACTCTTCATCAGTCGGGCTAACAGGTAAATCAAGCTGTTTGCGTAACACCAGTTGCCAATTGGCATCAAGGTTATTCCACCATAGCCTCAGCTTTTGACTTTGGTAAATAATTAAACAATCATTATACAAATTTTTAAATTTAATGACCTTATCTTGTGTTACTTTGGATTCATCGCAATAAATCTTCTTAATATTTTGTGATCCCGAAAGTGGCGTTAATTCAGCAATGTCAGTGTTTTTAAAACTAATATTTTTTACGTTTTGCAACGATGATAGCGGTACAAGGGTGGTTACTTTTGTTTGATTTAGGTTAATTTTTTCCAATTTATTAAGTCCTGCCAACGGTGTTAAATCAAAAACTGATGTATGTTGCATTTCTATTTCTTCAAGTCGGTGCAACATTCTTAACGGTTCAAGCGAACTAATATTCCCATTATACGCCACCGACAACCTGTTTTGATTTATCAGCTGATGTAACTTTTCTTTTGTTACCGGTGCTTCAATATGATAGTTGGTAATAAAAACATCCTGCCATTCGGCCGGTAAGTCATCCCACCAATGTATTAGTTCCTGCGAGTTATATATAACAAGACATTGTGGATTTGCATCCATAAATTTATTGGCCTCCTCCTTTAGCACCTCGCTATTATCGCAATAAATCACTTTAAGCAATTGATGGTTGTTTAACGGTCGGAGGTCGGCAATAGAGGTATTGTTTGCCTGTAATATTGACAGCTTATTATAATTGGATAATGGTTCCAGGTTGCTTATATCGGTACTGTCGATATTAAGGTTTTGAACACTCATGAGTGAGGCGATTGAAGATAGGTTCTGAAGTTGTGTGTTAGATAGATTTAAATCGGAAAGTGAGTTGAGGTTGTTGAGAGGGCTCAAATCCATAACATCAGTTCCTGAAATTTTTAAATGCGACAGATTGCTTAACTTAGTTAAGGCATCAACCTGCGATACTTTGGTGTTGGATAAGTCCAGTTTTCGTATTTCATTTAAATTTGAAAGAACACTTACACTTTCAATTGCTGTGTTGGAGCAACTCAGCTCTTTCAGTGCATTAATATATCTTAACGATTCCAGCGAGATAACGGGTGTTCCGGAACAATTAAATACTTCGAGTTTGTTTAAGTTTCTTACAGGTGATAAGTCGTCAATTAAAGTATTCGAAATATTTAGGTCAGCTAACTCCGCAAGTTCAGAAACTGGATCGAGGTCACTTATGGTCAAATTATTCGACAAATCAATTTTCCTGATTTTCCTGAATGCTTTTAAAAGTCGATAGATGGTTGATGTGTTTACCTTCGTGGTATCGGGAACAAGGTTAGTAACAGTATCGTGAACTACGAATATGCTATCTGCAGAAAACGCTATTGAGTCGATAAATTTTGTGTCATCAAAATTAACAAAGATGGTATCTATTGTAACAATATCCATCCATTTCATGGTTACAAGTGAGCTGTCGGAAAACCAAATAATATTCTTAAACGGCAGGGTATCATAAACAAGCACCGATTTGCCAAAGAAGTTTTTCCAGGAAGTAGACATATTATTCCACCAATATCTCAACTCCTCTTTCTCCCTGATCTTTGTTGTGTAAACACTGGCGATTTTCAAGTCTTTTTGATAGGGATCAAGATTAATTTCAACATATCGCAACTGATTATTACTAATGGTATCGTTATTTAAAGTAATCCCGTCAAGATGTCGGTTTAAAGTCAGCTTAAAAACAATTACACCGCTGCCAGTAACCAGTTGTTCAATTTCTTCAATCACAAAACTAAATTTTACTTTTTTAAAGAAGAAATCAATATCTTTCAGATATGCCTGCACATCTTTATTTAAAGGTATTTCACGATTTTCATCAAGATCATCTTCAATTTGCACTTTATCGCTTGCAAAAATTTTCAGGTAACTTTGATTAAAAATTATGTCCTTGTCAGAAGGCACTTCATCAGGGTTGCCCAAAAAGTTTAAGGTTCCTTCCAAATAGCTGATAAGCTTTTGGCTTTGGCCGGAATAATGATTAATTTGATCAACAGTTAAAGCGGTGTCGCTTTGCGCATTACTATATTCCATGAAAAATAATGTGCTGATAATAAGGACAATTACTATTCTACAACGCATAGTTTATATGTTTTAATCAGTTCTTGTTTTTCTTTTTCGTTTACGTACAGTAGGTTAGAAATCAGCCAGCCTGAATTGGTATCATTTCTGTTAAAATACGACAATTCAAAATACCAGTTCCTGATTTGAAAAAAATGAAATTTAACACCATCAATTTGCTTAAACTTAAGTTGTCCTGTTTTCATCAAGTAAAACAAAAGAGTAAGGTAATCGGGCTGATAGTTTGTTGAAGCATAGTACTCAATTTGCTGAGGGTTATCGAGCGCCCTGTGGAGGTTCATAAAATCAAGTTCATGACTTTGCGGGTGCAAAAAATATTTTTGCTGATCTGCGGTATCGGTCTTCGGAAACAATTTGTACAAATTCCGAAAATAAACATTGCTTAGCACCCATTTCGTTCCCAGGTTTTCTTGCTCAATTTTTAAAAAAAGTATAAGATTTTCATCTCCACTTTTTGATGAAAACGTTGCCGAGACTTCTGCATACCAGTCATTATCCAAAAAGTCCAGGTAAACAGGCTGGTTTTCGTTTGTAACATCAACGATAAAATACTTTTTCAGATTCCCTGATGTGCGGGGATTATAATTATCAAAGATCCCGGGAAGCATCTTAAGTCTCATTTCGTTGTTTCGGAATCTGCTGTCATTTTTTGGAAGAACCTTACCAAACTGATCTTCCTCCATGTTAAATCGATGAACAAATTGCCCTACCTGTTTATTCATTTTATGAAGCACAGATTCGTCTTCAGTAAACCCATTAAACGACTGCGCATTACCTGATGAAATTACTATAACAAATATTGCAATAACTGAAATTAATCTCTGCATGATACTTTATGTTTAGGCCCGTCAGCAAAACGATGAATCGGAGGGCAAATTTAGTTTATTATTAAAAACGCAGATTCAAGTAGTTAATTATAGTTGTATAAATTTAGTTAAAAAGAGCGAAAATGGCATATCCAGCTGCTTATCAATAAGTTTAAGAAAACAAGCTTTTAGAGTTTGTACAATCAACCCATTATATTTTTTATAAATTTGATGCATTAAATATGAATAAAACTTCTAACCAATGAATAATCTTATTAACAAGCTTGTAACGGTAATCATTTTGTTTGCATTATCAATAACTATTACAGCACAGAACAACGATTCGAAAGAGACACCGAATGAAAAAACGTTTGCCGGACTAAAATTCAGAAATATTGGACCGGCGTTGATGTCGGGGAGGATTTCTGATATTGCTATTCATCCTGATAATAATAACATTTGGTATGTAACTGCAGGCTCCGGTGGTGTTTGGAAAACCGTAAACGCAGGAACAACATGGACTCCCCTTTTTGATAAACAGAATGTTTATTCAATTGGCTGTGTTACTATCGATCCAAATAATCATCACACTGTTTGGGTTGGGACAGGAGAAAATGTTGGAGGCCGTCACGTAAGTTATGGTGATGGTATTTACCGAAGCGATGATGATGGCGCCACATGGAAAAATATGGGGCTTAAAGAATCGCATCACATTTCAAAAATCATTGTCCATCCCCATGATTCAAAAATTATATGGGTTGCTGCTCAGGGTCCTCTTTGGTCGAAAGGAGGTGAACGTGGTTTATATAAATCAACAGATGGTGGGACAACCTGGAAAAAAACACTTGGCGACGATGAATGGACAGGTGTTACAGATATTATAATTGATCCGCGAAACCCCGATGTTCTTTACGCCGCAACATGGCAACGTGGCCGTACTATAGCATCATATATGGGAGGTGGCCCGGGCTCAGGAATTTACCGATCTTTTGATGGAGGACTAACCTGGGAAAAACTTACCGAAGGTTTGCCAAAATCAAACATGGGCAAAATAGGTCTTGCGATATCTCCACAAAAGCCCGATGTGCTTTATGCTGCCATCGAGCTTGATCGCCGTAGCGGTGGAGTATATCGTTCAGATAATCGTGGTTCATCATGGACAAAACAATCAGATGTAGTTTCGGGAGCAACCGGTCCTCACTACTACCAGGAACTATATGCCAGTCCAAATCAATACGATAGGATTTATCTTGCTGATGTAAGAATTCAGGTGTCAGAAGATGGTGGCAAGACATTCCGCAGAATGAAGGAAGAACATAAACATTCCGATAATCACGCAATTGCTTTCAGGGATGATGATCCCAACTACCTTCTTGTGGGAACTGATGGCGGTATCTACGAAAGTTTCGACCTTGCCGAAAACTGGAGGTTTATGGCTAATCTGCCACTCACCCAATTTTATAAACTCGCACTTGACGATGCTATGCCATTCTATAATATTTATGGTGGAACTCAGGATAATGGTACACAGGGAGGCCCCTCTCGCACTGATACACGCAGCGGAATCCAGAATTCTGACTGGTTTATGACATTGTTTGCCGATGGCCATCAACCGGCTACAGAACCCGGTAACCCTAATATTGTGTATGCCGAGTGGCAGGAGGGCCACCTTAATCGTATCGACAGAAGCACAGGTGAAATTGTGTTTATCCAGCCTCAGCCAGAAGCAGGAGAAAACTATGAGCGGTATAACTGGGATGCGCCTATTTTAGTCAGCCCGCATTCACCAACAAGGTTATATTTTGCTTCGCAACGCGTATGGCAATCTGATGACCGCGGTGATAGCTGGAAGCCGATTTCGGGTGACCTTACGCTTAATCAGGAGAGAATTAATCTGCCAATTATGGATCAAACCTGGAGCTGGGATTCACCATGGGATGTTAATGCAATGTCGAACTACAATACCATAACTTCCCTTGCAGAATCTCCATTACAAGAAGGGCTTATTTATGTCGGCACTGATGATGGACTCTTGCAGATTACTGAAAACGGAGGCGACAGCTGGAGCAAAATTGAAGTAGTTAAACTTCCGAACCTACCCGCTACCGCTTTTGTAAATGATATTAAAGCCGACCTTCATGATGTAAATACTGTGTATGTAGTGCTTGATAATCACAAATATGGTGATTTAAAACCATATATCTATAAAAGCACAAACCGTGGCCGCACATGGCAGTCAATATCAGGTAATATTCCGGATAATACAATTGTTTGGCGAATAGTTCAAGACCATGTTAAACCGGAGCTTATGTTTGCCGGAACTGAATTTGGTATTTACACTACATTCGATGGTGGCAAAAACTGGGTTAAGCTTGATGGCGATGTTCCGGTAATATCTTTCCGTGATTTGGCAATACAAAAACGCGAAAACGATTTGGTAGGAGCCTCATTTGGCCGCAGTTTTTTTGTGCTGGATGATTATAGCGCACTTCGGCACGTTAACCTTGAACAGCTAAAAAGTGAGGCAACCCTTTTTCCAACCCGTGATGCATGGTGGTATTTCCCTCGGCCAAAAGAAACTTTTGGAGGTAAAGGGTCACAGGGAGCCTCATACTTCATTGCTCCCAATCCGCCATTTGGCGCTGTTTTTACTTATTATCTTGCAGAAGAATACAGCACTAAAAAAGCTGTACGCCAGAAAAAGGAAAAGGCGCTTTTAAAAGACAAAAAAGAAGTGACGTTCCCCGGGTGGGATGAAGTTGAAAAGGAACGCAGAGAAGAACCTCCCGTTATTATGCTTACTATCAATGACAGTACGGGAGCTGTAATAAGAAGACTGGAAGGCCCTGCCGGGAAAGGGTTTCATCGGGTAGCATGGGATTTACACAAACCCTCTGCTTCTGCTATAAACATTCATGATCAGCATGTTGGCGATTCTCGTTCATCAAGAGGTGGTACTATGGTGCTTCCGGGGAGTTATTCTGTTAGAATAGCCAGTAGGATAAACGGCGAAATAACAGAATTATCAGAACCTGTTAATTTTAAGGTTAAAAGAATGAAACAAGGAGCACTTGATGGTGCTTCTCCTAAAGAAACCGTAGCTTTTTGGGACGAAGTTGATAATATGAGAATGGCAACATCGGCATTACGGATTGTGTTGAACACCACTATTAAGAAAGTTGCAGGAATGAAAAAGGCATTATCGGCTATTAACAAAGCCCCTGGAGATCTTGATGCTGATATTTATGCCTTAAATCAACAGTTACTTGATGTTGAAGAGAAATTATATGGTAATAAATCGAAGGAAGAAATAGGTGAAAAAACCGCACCAACTGTTATAAGCCGATTGAATGCTGCATCAATGGGTGTTCAAAACTCTACTTATGGTCCCACTCCTACTCATATTAAAAGTTTAGCTATTGCTCAAGATGAATTTAAGAATGTGAAAAAAGAATTGGAAAATATTATAAACCAAGAAATTCCAATACTTGAAAAACAACTTATTGATGTAGGAGCTCCATGGATTGAGGGGCAGGAGATTCCTGATTATTGATGATTTTCTTTTTCAACCCGCTGAGAGTTTTCCTCGAGTTATCTCGATGAAAATCCACTCAGCAGGTTTATTGATAATATAGGTGTTACCAATAGAGTTCCTTCGCTCTGCTCAGGAGGACAAAACATCATATTACCCCCTAACAAATAACGCCTTAATAATTTCCTGAGCCATTTTTGGGTTTTCCTTTAACCTGCGGGTTGAATAGGCAAACCAATTTTTACCAAAGGGAACATAAATTCTCATTCTGTATCCTTTATCTAGTATCGATTTCCGTAAAGCAGGAGTAACACCGAATAACATTTGAAACTCAAATTTGTCATTAGGGACTTTATATTTTTCAATAAGATTATAAGCTCCATTAACGAGTTTTTCGTCGTGGGTGGCAATGCCCGGGTAAATTCCTTTTGTAAACATGTATTCAAGGTCTTCCAAAAAATGGGCGTTAATTTCTTCGTATTTCTTATAGGCAATGTTCTCGGGTTCAATATAAATTCCCTTACACAACCTGTAATTTACCGGATTATCAGCAGAATGAAGGTCTAACATATCATTAATGTCGTTCATTGTTCGGCGCATGTACGACTGAAGTACAAGACCAACATTTTTAGGAAACTCTTTTTTTAGCTTTCTAAAAAGTTCAATTTCACGATCAACACATTGCGAGTCTTCCATATCGATGCGCACGAAATTATCATGCTCTACTGCCTTTTTAACTATTTCACGAATTAATTTATAGCATGCTTCTTTATCAATCAACAATCCAAACATGGTTGGTTTTAATGAATAATTTCCATTAATGTCATTTTTTTCAACAGAGTTAATTATTTCAAGGTATTCGTCTTTGTTCTTTTCTGCCTCTGAAATATCCGTAATAAACTCACCAAGAAGGTCGATGGTAACCATATTTCCCTCTAAGTTTAATTTTTTTGCGATGTTAGTTGCTTCTTCAAGAGTTTGCCCGGCTATGTAGCGTTTAGAAAAAACCCATACAAGTTTTTGAGGCATTAATGGTAATATGGATGCTATTATTTTATTCAAAAACATCATTGGAATAAATTTTATATTTTAACGGGCAAAGGTACTCAGAATAGTTCAAATCCGTACGAAAACAGATTATATATACACTTGATTTTATAGATTTGAATACAGAATAATTAGTAATTATTCAACAATTGATGCCACTCCGGGTAATGTTTTCCCTTCAATAAATTCTAACATTGCCCCACCTCCTGTTGATACATAACTTACTTTATCCTGTAAGTGGAATTTATTAATAGCAGCAACTGAGTCGCCACCACCAATTAACGAGAAGGCACCGTTTTTTGTAGCCTCAGTAATAGCGTATGCCACTTCAATTGTTCCATGTTCGAAGTTTTCCATTTCAAAAACCCCCATGGGACCATTCCAAAATATTGTTTTTGAGTTTTCAATAATATCTTTAAATGCCTGCCCTGTTTCGGGGCCAATATCCAAACCCATCCAGCCATCAGGAATTTCGTGAGAATTACAAAACTTACGATTAGCTTCATTATCGAATTTATCAGCAATTACAGCATCTGTTGGTAGGTGAAAACAAACATTATTTTCTTCAGCTTTTTGCATTGCAGCTTTTGCTGTATCAATTAACCCATCTTCAACCAACGAGTTTCCAACTTCGCCGCCAAGGGCTTTAATAAAAGTAAACATCATTCCTCCGCCAATAAGTATGTTATCAACCTTGTCTATTAAATTATTGAGAATTTCGATTTTGCCCGACACTTTTGCTCCTCCCAATATTGCTGTGATAGGTTTTTTACCATCTTTAACAATTTTGTTAATATTAATTAGTTCGTTATTCATAACATAACCGAACATTTTGTTGTTAGGGAAGAATTTTGCAATTACAGCCGTTGAGGCATGAGCTCTGTGGGCTGTTCCGAATGCATCGTTCATATAAACGTCGGCAAGTTGTGCAAGTTTTTGAGCAAAGGCTTCATCTCCTTTGGTTTCCTCCTTGTAGAAGCGAAGGTTTTCGAGTAATAAGACTTCCCCGTGATTTAAATTTTTTGCCTTCTCAATAGCCTGCTTTCCAACGCAATCATCAGCAAACTGTACTTCAACACCAATCTGTTTTGACAAAGCAGGTACAAGATGTTGAAGTGAAAATTTATTTTCGGGACCATCTTTCGGTCTGCCCAAATGCGACATCAGAATAACAGAACCTCCGGAGTTTAACACTTTTTTTATTGTAGGGATTGTAGCCTGTATTCTTGTATCATCCGTAATTTTAAACTTTTCATTTAATGGAACATTAAAATCAACTCTGATGATGACTTTTTTATTTGTGAAATCAAAAGTATCGATGTTTTTCATGATAATATTATTTGAATTATGGGTACATAAATATATCTTCGACAAAATTAATAAACAATTGTCAGGCAGGAACGGAAGCAATTAGTTTTTTAGTATAGTCGGATTGGGGATTATTGTAAACCTCATCGGCATCCCCAATTTCCACAATCTTTCCATCTTTCATAACCATTATTCGATCACTCATAAATCGCACAACGCTAAGGTCGTGGGAAATAAATATATAGGTAAAGCCAAATTCCTGTTTCAGGTCATTAAGTAAATTAAGCACCTTTGCCTGTACCGAAACATCCAGAGCTGAAACAGCTTCATCACAAATTATGAACTTAGGGTTGAGCGCAAGGGTACGGGCAATTACGATTCGTTGCCTTTGTCCTCCCGAAAATTCATGTGGGTAACGGTTGTAGTGTTCACTTATTAACCCCACTTTTTCCAGAAGGGTTATTACCTGTTCTTTTCGTTGTTTATTATTCCCGTAAAGCTTATGCACCTTCATAGGCTCCTGTATTGCACTTCCGATAGTCATGCGCGGATTTAATGATGAATACGGGTCTTGAAAAATGATGTTTATATTTTTGCGTTGTTTGTTAAGAGATTGTGAATTAAGGGATAACAAATCAAAATCATCAAAATAAATCAAGCCACTATCGGGTTCAATAAGTCTTAATATGCTTCTCCCTAATGTTGTTTTACCACATCCTGATTCACCAACTAATCCAAGAGTTTCTCCGGGAAACACATTAAAACTAACATCATCAACCGCTGGCACATAATCGGTTGTTTTCCCGAATATATTTTTTGATAGGATATATTTTTTTTCAATATTCTGTACTTTTAAGAGGGGTTCTTTATCATATATCTGTTTATGAAATATTAATCTGTCATTTGGGTTGGAGAGGGTTTCTAATTTATCAAAATTACCACCCATAAAATCATCAATTTCCGGCAGGCGGGTAACACGTTTATCGACGGGTGGGCGGCATGCTAAAAGCCCTTTGGTATATGGGTGCTCAGGCTGCTCAAATACATTTTTTAAATTGCCGGATTCAACAATTCGACCTTTATACATAACTGCTACTTCATCAGCTACTTCACTAACCACACCTAAGTCGTGACTAATAAAAATTAAACCCATTCCATATTCTTTTCTTAGGTCGTTTAATAGTGCAATTATTTCTTTCTGTACTGTAACGTCCAAAGCAGTGGTTGGTTCATCTGCAATAAGTAAATCGGGCTTGTTGGCAATTGCCATGGCAATCATCACTCGCTGCTTTTGTCCGCCCGACAATTGATGGGGATAGCTGCTGTAAATACTCTCGGGACGGGGCAGGTTTACCTTTTCGAATAGCTCAATAACCTGTTGGCGCGCCTCTTTATTATTCACCTTTTGATGAAGGATAATAATTTCTGCAACCTGTTTCCCACAACGCATAACCGGGTTAAGTGCTGTCATTGGCTCCTGAAATATCATGGATATACTATTTCCCCTGTACTTCCTTATATCACGATTTTTCAGTCCGATTAAATTAGTATTGTTAAAATTTATTTTTCCGGATACAATATTTGCCTGAGGAGGAAGCAATTGCATTATGGCCAGGGCGGTTACTGTTTTTCCCGAACCAGATTCACCAACAACGCCAACAGCCTGACCTTTTTTAATATTCAGTGTTACATTATCAACGGCTCTGATTATAGATGAGCCGGAATTAAACTCTATACTAAGATTGATAATTTGCAGCAAGTAAGGAATTTTTAATTGAAAATTAGGAAATTAATAGTACTTTTGCAGCGATTTTTCAAAACCAATAAAACCAAAAAAAATGTCAGATCCAAAAGTAAGTATTTTTAGCGGGCGGAAAACCCGATATCTTGCTGAAAAAATTGCTGATAGCTATGGTATTGAACTTGGAAAGTCAATTGTCACAAATTTTTCTGATGGTGAACTTCAAACCTCTTACGAAGAAAACATAAGAGGACAAGATGTATTTATTATTCAATCAACTTTTCCTCCTGGCGACAATTTGCTGGAACTGCTTATGATGATTGATGCTGCCAAGAGGGCATCTGCCAGGAAAATTATAGCAGTAATACCTTATTTTGGTTACGCAAGGCAGGACAGGAAGGATAAACCAAGAGTGGCAATTGCTTCGAAACTCATTGCAAACTTGCTTATATCTGCAGGTATTAACAGGGTTATTACCCTCGATTTGCATGCCGATCAGATACAGGGATTTTTTGATGTACCGGTTGATAATCTTTATGCTTCAAATATCTTTATGGAGTATATCAGAAAGCTAAATCTTCCCAACCTTATAATGGCATCACCTGACACCGGAGGAACCCGGCGTGCAGCATCGTATGCAAAAGCACTTAACACGGGGTTTGTTATCTGTTATAAGCAAAGGGCAAAGCCTAATGTAATCGAACAAATGGAACTTATTGGGGATGTTGAAGGCAAAGATGTTATACTGGTTGATGATATTATTGATACTGCCGGCACAATTACAAAAGCTGCTGATTTGATAATAAGCAGGGGTGCTAATACTGTTCGTGCATTTTGTACACATCCTATTTTTTCGGGCTCTGCTTATGATATTCTAAGCAAATCAAAACTTAATGAAATTGTTGTTACCGATACTGTTCCTTTAAAACAAAACTTGGAGAAAATAAAGGTATTAAGCACTGCCGATCTGTTAGCCGAAGTTATTGCACGAGTGCAGAACTTTGAGTCAATAAGCTCACTATTCGATATTGAAAAGAAGTAGATTATTTATATATTATTAATTAATTTTTAAAAAATGAAAAAAGTATCATTGAGCGGTTCTCTAAGAGAGAACGTAGGGAAAAAAGATGCTAAAAAACACAGGAGGGAAGGAAACATCCCATGTGTTATTTACGGAGGTGAAAAGCAAGTTCATTTTGTTACAAATGAAATCAAATTTGATAAAATTATCTTCTCGCCGGATGTTTTTTTACTTTCGATAAGTATCGATGGTAAAGAATATCAAACGATACTACAGGATATTCAGTATCATCCGGTAACCGACAAGGTATTACATGCTGATTTCATGGAGCTGACTCCTGGAAAGGCCATTTCAATTGGTATTCCTGTTAATCTGGCAGGCATTTCGCCGGGTGTTATTGCAGGCGGCCAGCTAATCAAAAAGATGCATAAAATTCGAGTAAAAGGATTGGTTGATGTTTTGCCAGAGAATATCGATGTTGATATTTCAAAGCTGGTAATAGGAGGTTCAATAAAAATAAGAGATATTGAACTTGACAATCTTGCGTTACTCGATCCGCCAAACTCTGTTATCGTTCGTGTTAAAACTTCAAGAACCGTTACGGAAGACCTTGAAGAAGATGAAGAGGGTGAGGAAGGAGAAGAAGGAGAAGAAGCAGGAGAAGAAGGAACTGCACCTGGTGCAAAAGAGGAATAGAGAAAATTTAACTAATTTTTGTAAAGGGATAAGGGGATTCACTAACTTTATCCCTTTATTTTTTTTATGTGATTTAACATGAAGTATTTAATAACCGGACTTGGAAATATAGGTGCTGAATATGCTAACACCAGGCATAATATTGGTTTTGCGGTTGCTGATACTTTAATTAATGAACTGAAGGGTGAAACTAAGGTTGAAAAGCTTGCAATTGTTTCACGTATTAAATATCGCGGTCGCTCACTGGTTGTAATTAAGCCAACAACCTACATGAACTTAAGTGGTAAGGCCATCGCATACTGGTTGGAAAAAGAAAAAATACCTATTGAGCGACTATTGGTTGTGCTCGATGATATTGCCCTGCCAACAGGTACGCTCCGCATGAAAGCTAAAGGTGGTGATGCCGGTCATAATGGCCTTATTGATACTATTGAAAAATTAGGCACAAATGTTTTCGCCAGATTACGCATTGGCATTGGTGATGATTTCCCAAGAGGACGACAGTCGGATTATGTATTAGGTCAATGGACAAAAAGCGAAGAAAACCTAATGATACCCAGATTAGATGTGGCCACTGAAATGATAAAAAGTTTTATTACGATAGGAGTAGAAAGAACGATGACGGGGTACAATAATAGGTAGCAGGCTGGGCTTAATACAATAGCCCAATAATTTCGGATAGCTTTTAAAATATTGTACCCAAAGACTTATGGCTTAACATTCAACCTTTCCCCAACAACCCCACTTATCTCATTAATAGCAATACGCTCCTGTTGCATGGTGTCGCGTTCACGGATGGTAACTGTGTTGTCCTCAAGGGTTTGGTGATCAACAGTTACGCAATAGGGAGTTCCAATAGCATCGTGGCGGCGGTAGCGCTTGCCAATAGCATCTTTTTCCTCATAAAAGCACATATGATCGTATTTGAGTTTGTTCATTATTTCGCGAGCCTTTTCAGGTAGACCATCTTTTTTTGTAAGTGGAAATACAGCTACTTTGTAAGGAGCAAGCATAGGTGGAAATTTCATTACTACTCTTGAGCTTCCATCTTCAAGTTGCTCTTCAGTATATGCAAAACTCATAACGGCCAGGAACATACGGTCTAAACCGATTGATGTTTCAACAACATAAGGCACATAACTTTCGTTGAGTTCGGGGTCGTGGTAACGCAGCTTTTTACCTGAATGTTTTTCGTGAGCGCCTAGGTCGAAATCGGTTCTTGAGTGTATTCCTTCCAGCTCTTTGAAACCGATTGGGAATTCAAACTCGATATCGGCAGCGGCATTGGCATAATGTGCAAGTTTGTCGTGGTCGTGGAAACGGAACATAGCAGCGGGGATGCCAAGGGACTGATGCCAATGCATTCGCTCATTTTTCCAGTATTCATACCATTTCATTTCTTCACCGGGGCGAACAAAAAATTGCATTTCCATTTGTTCAAATTCACGCATTCGGAATATAAACTGGCGGGCAACAATTTCATTTCTAAAGGCTTTGCCTGTTTGAGCTATGCCAAACGGAATTTTCATCCGGCCTGTTTTCTGAACATTCAGGTAGTTTACAAAAATACCCTGTGCAGTCTCAGGACGTAAAAATATCTCAGTTGCACCTTCTGCAGTTGATCCTATATTTGTGGAAAACATAAGGTTGAATTGGCGTACCTCCGACCAGTTTTTTGAGCCCGAAACCGGGCAGACAATTTCAATGTCTTCTATGAGTTGCTTTATAGCTACCATGTCGTTATTATCCATGGCGGGATAAAGCCTGTTTTTTATGTCTTCAATTTTTTCGATGTTGGCTAGTACACGAGGATTTGTATTTCTGAATTGTTGCTCATCAAAAGATTCGCCAAAACGGATGGCAGCCTTTTCAATTTCTTTTGTGATTTTAGCTTCAATTTTAGCAATATGGTCTTCGACCAGAACATCGGCACGATAACGTTTTTTTGAATCTTTGTTGTCGATCATCGGGTCGTTGAATGCATCTACATGGCCCGATGCTTTCCAAACTGTTGGATGCATGAATATTGCAGTATCAATACCCACAATATTTTCATGCATCTGTACCATGGCTTTCCACCAATAATTACGAATGTTATTTTTTAGCTCCGTACCATTTTGGGCATAATCATAAACGGCACTTAACCCGTCGTAAATTTCGCTCGACTGGAATACAAAACCATATTCCTTCGAATGTGCTATTATTTTTTTAAATAGTTCCTCGTTATTGGCCATGTGTTTTTAGTTTGTAAAAAAATCAACTACATTCCCGAAAGTACTGGTTTGACGTTTATAAAATTCTGTATATCCGCATTGGGAGCATGATATTGTGGTAAACTTCTTATTCTGAACATCAAATATTTTTGCAAACGGTCCTCCGGTTGCTCTCATTTCATCAGCTTCGTAATGTTTACTGCCGCATTTTGGACAAACGTATTCTTTTTTTTGCATCTGGTTTAAATTGGTTTGTCATTCTGAACGAAGTGAAGAATCTCCATTAATCATAGATTCTTCGCTGCGCTCCTTGATGACAGTTAGTATTATCAAGCTCCAAGCGTAGCTACCATAACTGCTTTAATAGTGTGAAGTCGGTTTTCTGCTTCATCAAATACAACCGATGCCGGTGATTCGAAAACATCATCAGTAACTTCCATGGCTTCAACTCCAAATTTCTGATATATCTCCTCTCCAACTGCTGTGTCGCGATTATGGAAAGCAGGCAAACAGTGAAGGAATTTTACCTTTGGATTGCCTGTTAATTCGATCATTTTTGCATTTACCTGATACGGCAGCATAAGTTTAATCCGTTCGCCCCAAACGTCATCTGCTTCGCCCATGCTTACCCATACATCGGTATAAATAAAATCTACACCTTTAACACCATCTTTAACGCTTTCGGTAAGTGTTATCGTTGCTCCGGTTTCTTTTGCTATTTCATTACATTGAGCAACTAACTCTTCATCGGGCCACAATTGTTTAGGTGCTACTGCACGGAAATCCATGCCCATTTTTGCCGCACCTACCATTAGGGAGTTACCCATATTGTTACGGGCATCACCCGCATAGGCAAAGCTTACCTGATGCAGAGGTTTGTCGGAGTGTTCCATCATGGTGAGGAAGTCGGCAAGTATTTGAGTTGGGTGGAACTCATCTGTAAGGCCGTTCCAAACAGGGACACCGGCGTATTTGCCAAGCTCTTCAACAATAGGCTGACCAAAACCGCGGTATTCAATGCCGTCATACATACGCCCAAGAACCCTGGCAGTATCTTTCATCGATTCCTTTTTGCCAATCTGTGAACCGCTGGGTCCGAGATAGGTCACTTTTGCGCCCTGATCAAATGCTGCGACCTCAAAAGCACATCTTGTTCGTGTTGAAGCTTTTTCGAAAATAAGGGCAATGTTTTTGCCGGAGAGTGTTTTTTGCTCAGTACCTGCATATTTCGCTTTTTTCAAATCAGCCGAAAGGTCGAGTAAAAATTTAATTTCTTTTGAAGTGAAATCCAATAATTTTAAGAAGTTTCTGTTTCTTAGGTTGAATGCCATGTTAATATCTGTTAATTGTTAATGCTATACGTAAAAATGTCGGGCAAAAGTAAGGAAAAATAGAGTACCCGAATTATATAATCAAGCCTTTTCTTATATGCCTTATATGGTAGGATTATTTGAACCATATAAGGCATATATGGGTTAGGGTTATAAAAATAATACTTTTGCAGCAAAATCAGCTTAACAAACAAACTCTCAAATGATAATTATTGATGATATACTTGTTTCGGACGAAATAAAAGAAATATATTTTGCTTGCAACCTGCATGCATGCAAAGGCGATTGCTGCGTGGCCGGTGATGCCGGAGCTCCTTTGGATGAAGAAGAAATATCCATACTTGAAGATGATATTGACTATATAAAGCCATTCATGACAAAACAAGGGTTAGAGATTATTGAAAGGGGTGGGGTTTTTGAATATGACACCGATGGTGAATATGTCACGCCTCTGGTGAATGATAATGAATGTGCGTTTGTTTATTTTGAAAACAGTATCAGTTTTTGTTCAATTGAGAAAGCATATATCGAAGGAAAAACAGAGTTTCAAAAACCGGTTTCATGTCACCTTTATCCAATTAGGTTAAGTAAGGTAGGGCTATCAATTGCTGTTAATTATCATAGGTGGCATATTTGTTCGCCGGCTTTAAATGGAGGTACAAAAAATGGTGTTCCTTTATATAGATACCTTAAGCAACCTTTAATTAGAAAATTTGGGGAACCATGGTTTGATAAACTTATAGAGCAGTTTGAAAAAACCCCTATTAGTTGAATGGAATTTCCTCGACACGAATGTAGCTGAAACTTAAAAAGACTTGAGAAAATCTTTCAGCGGATTGAAATATTATATTTTTCGATCCGCTAATTTTGATGCAACTTTGCGGGTTTTCACACTATTGGTGCAGGCGCCACAGCCATCCCGTCGAGCTCTTTATCAATATGGAACATTCCTGCCTTATCGGTGCCAACAAGCTTGATTTTATCGAGGATGTTGTTGAATAAACTTTCCTCTTCTACCTGTTCGGTAATAAACCATTGTAGAAAATTCATTGTAGTATAGTCCTTTTCGTGAACGGTAACTTCATAGAGGGAGTTAATGGAAGCAGTAACATATTTTTCATGTTCCATAACTTTTTCAAATACATCCAGAAGTGAGCTAAATTCATCATCAGGTTGCTCAATGTGAGCAAGTTGTGCTTTACCTCCCCGATCATTAGTATAATGCACTAATTTAAGCATGTGCATACGTTCTTCTTCGGAATGCGAAAACAGAAATTTAGCAGCTCCGGGATATCCTTTTGTTTCACACCATATTGCCATGGCAACATATAGGCGTGACGAAAATTCTTCTTTTTTAATCTGATCGTTTAATGCGGATTGTACTTTTAAATTAATCATGGTTTTTGTTTTTTGTGTACTACAAAGATATAATAATAAAAAACGCAGTATCAAATATTACCCCTGCGTATTATTTATACTTGTAAACTTTTATTATTTATTAACTACTCAGGGCTTCTGCTCCACCAACAATCTCAAGAATTTCGTTTGTAATGGATGCCTGACGTGCCTTATTGTACTTTAGTTTAAGCTCTTTAATCAGTTCATTGGCATTTTCAGTAGCCTGATGCATTGCTGTCATTCTGGCTCCATGTTCTGAAGCAAAACTGTCGAGAAGTGCTTTATACAACTGCACTTTAATTGCCTTGGGAACAAGCACTTCCATGATTTCTTCTTTGCTCGGTTCAAAAATATAATTGGCTTTTAATTCTTCTTTTTCAGAAGTTTCGTTTTCACCGGACTCAATAATGGGTAAAAGTTGTTCTTCCTGAAGCAATTGTACAGCAGCATTTTTAAACTGATTGTAGATCAAAATAATTTTGTCATAGCTGCTATCTGAAAACATCTGCATTAGCTCCTCCGCGATTGGTACTGTATTTTCAAACGACAAATGTTCAAACACATCAGTTATAATATCAACAGGTTTGTATCCTGCTGAAATTAATCCATCGGCACCTTTTTTCCCGATACACATTAAACTAACATTGCCCTTTTTATACTGATTGGCATATTTACTTTCAATAAGATTTACTGCTCTTTTAACAATATTAGAATTAAATGCCCCGCAAAGTCCACGATTTGAAGTAATTGTAATTATCAGAATTTGATTGTCTCCCCTGTTGGCTGCGTATACTCCTTCGTCTGATCCGTCAAGGTCGTGGGTAATGTCCTGCATGATGGTATGCAGTTTTTGTGCATAAGGACGCATGTTGAGAATAGCATTTTGAGCTTTTCTTAACTTCGATGCTGACACCATTTTCATGGCGCTGGTAATCTGCCGAGTTGAGTTAACCGATGTAATTCGTATGCGTACTTCCTTAAGGCTGGCCATAGTTATTAAATGTCAGTTTTTGCTTCAAATTTACGAGATACTTCAGAGGCAGCTTTTGTTAGTGCCGTTGTAAGCTCATCGTTATAACTACCTTCACCAAGCTGTTTAATTACATCTTTATGATGTGTGTCAAGATGCAACAGGAATGCATCCTGAAAGTCAATAATGCTGTTAACCGGAACCTTAGAAAGAAGGTTGTTTGAGCCACAAAAAATAATAGCTACCTGCTGCCCCACTGTAAGTGGTGAATACTGAGGTTGTTTAAGAATTTCAACATTACGTTTACCTTTTGCGAGAACCGACATTGTAGCTGCATCAAGATCGGAGCCAAACTTAGAAAAAGCTTCCAGTTCACGGTATTGTGCCTGATCGAGTTTAAGCGTTCCGGCTACTTTTTTCATCGATTTAATCTGAGCATTCCCTCCAACTCGCGAAACTGATATTCCCACATTAATCGCCGGTCGGATTCCTGAGTTAAATAAATCATTTTCAAGGAAGATTTGACCATCAGTAATCGAAATTACATTAGTAGGAATATATGCACTTACGTCTCCTGCCTGAGTTTCGATAATAGGAAGAGCAGTTAATGAACCGCCTCCCACTACAATATCTTTAATACTATGGGGAACATCATTCATTTTTTGAGCAATATCGTCAGAGTCGATTATTTTAGCTGCCCTTTCCAGCAGTCGTGAATGAAGATAAAAAACATCACCCGGATATGCTTCACGACCCGGTGGACGGCGCAGCAGTAATGATACCTCCCTATATGCAACAGCTTGTTTGCTAAGGTCATCATATATTACAAGTGCCGGACGGCCTGTATCACGGAAGAACTCACCTATAGCAGCACCGGCAAATGGTGCGTAAAACTGCATGGCAGCTGGATCGGATGCTGTGGCCATTACAATAGTTGTATAAGCCAGTGCTCCGTTTTCTTCCAGTATTTTTTGAATATTGGCAATAGTTGAACCTTTTTGTCCGGATGCTACATAAATACAATAAACAGGTTCTCCCTTTTCATAAAATTCTTTTTGATTAATAATGGTATCGATAGCGATGGCTGTTTTACCTGTTTGGCGGTCGCCAATAATAAGTTCCCGCTGTCCACGGCCAATAGGTATCATAGCATCGATGGCTTTAATGCCGGTCTGTAGTGGTTCGTTTACCGGTTGCCGAAAAATAACGCCGGGGGCTTTGCGTTCCAGTGGCATTTCATAAGTTTTGCCTGTTATCGGGCCTTTCCCGTCAATCGGTTCTCCCAATGTGTTTACAACCCTGCCAAGCAGTCCTTCACCAACTTTGAGAGATGCAATACGTTTGGTGCGTTTTACGCTGTCGCCTTCATTAATATCGCCTGGTTCACCCAGCAATACGATACCTACGTTATCTTCTTCGAGGTTAAGAACTATTCCCATTAACCCTGTTTTCTCAAATTCAACTAATTCTCCTGCGCCAACATTCGTTAAGCCATAAACACGGGCAATTCCATCACCTATTTGTAATACTGATCCTACTTCTTCTAATTCTGCTTCTGTGTCAAAGCCTGCTAGTTCTTTACGCAAAATGGCTGATACTTCAGCTGGTTTAATATTTGCCATATTATGTGCTTTTTACTTTTTTTAAAATTGTGTTTCGTAGTTGTTTTTCGAAAAACTTTTTTTCAATTTATTCAATTGATTAATTATGCTGGCGTCATACTTATAATCCTGAAAGTTAACAATGAAACCACCAATAATGTCTTCGTCAACTTTTTCAGATAAATCAATATTCATTTTGGTTACCGCCTGTAGTTTTTTACTAATCTCTTCCGTAACTTTTATATCTGCTGTTTGTGCAGTTGTAATATTTACAGATAATATATTTTTGTATTTCTTATAAATTTCATCAAATGCATCGCTAATAGGAGCTATGTATTGTTCTCTGCCTTTTCGTGTGATTAGTAGCAGAAATTTGATTGTGAGTTCCTGAACTTTTCCTTCAAATAACTTTTTAAGAATATTAATTTTTTTATATGTATCAATAACCGGGTTAGCAATTATTACTTTTAATTCGCGGTTTTCAGCAAATACAGTACCTATAAGCCTGAGATCAGAATTTACTTGCTCAAGTATATTTAGTTCAACAGCAAGGTCGAATAATGCCTGAGCATAGCGTTTTGATAATAATTTTATTCTCATGCTTGCATCTATTAATTTAAGCTGGTTTCGCTAAGAAGTTTTTCCACATATGCTTTTTGCTTTTTTTTGTCTTTGAGCTCTTCACGAAGAATTTTTTCAGCAATATCGATTGAATATGTGGTTATGATATTTTTAATTTCAACCATGGCAGCCTTTTTTTCACTCTCAATGCTTTCACGTGCATTTTCAACAATTGAATCTGCGGTAACCTGTGCTTTTTCTTTGGCATCATTAATAAACTTTTCTTTCAAGGCTCTTGCTTCCTTTAGTATGTTGTCTCTTTCGTCCTGGGCTTCTCTTATCAGCTCTTCGTTACCGAGTTTCATTTTTTCCATTTCTTCTCTTGCTTTTTCAGCAGATAATAAAGCATCTTCGATTGATTTTTCTCTCTCTTTTAATGACGAAATAATAGCTGGCCAGGCATATTTAGCAAGAACATAAAGTAATATACCAAAGGCGAGGGTCATCCAAATTACAAGACCGAAACCGGGATTTATCAACGACATAATCTATAGTTTTATTAAATTAATCTTTATAGTTATCTTAATAGTTGCGTTTTTTAAATATCCGTTATGATGCAGCCAACCGCTACATCATAACGAAATTTTGTTGTTGTTTATAAAAATACGATCAACAAACAAACAACGATTGCAAAAAAAGCAACACCCTCAATAAGAGCGGCAGCAACAATCATATTTGAACGAATGTCACCAACAGCTTCCGGCTGACGGGCAATAGCTTCAACAGCGCCACGACCAATCTGTCCGATGCCAATACCTGCACCAATTGCAGCGATTCCGGCACCAATTCCGGCACCCATCTTAGCATAGGGAGTAAGGTCGGCTACAGCCTGTAATAAAATTGATAATAATTCCATAGTTATTGTTTTATTATTTATTAATTGATAAATTTCCTTAATGAGCCTCCTCGGTTGCCATACCAAAATACAGTGCCGAAAGAAGTGTAAATACATATGCCTGAATAAAAGCGACTAAGATTTCCAGCACATCCATGAAAATGGTAAAAGCCACCGAAATAACGGCAACGCCATATCCGGCACCAGTACTAATTTCGCCAAAGATAAATATCAGACTTATAAAACCAAGGATAATAATATGACCTGCACTTATGTTTGCAAAAAGACGAACCATTAGAACAAATGGCTTTGTAAAAACTCCCATAAGTTCAACTACCGGCATAAGCGGTACCGGGATTTTTAACCACCATGGTACTCCGGGAGCGTTAACAATATGTTTCCAATAGTTTTTGTTTCCGCTAAAAGTTGTTATAATAAAAGTAAACGCGGCAAGCACACCCGTTACCCCAATGTTACCAGTAACGTTAACTCCTCCCGGAAAAAACGGAACAATCCCCAGCAGGTTATTAATTAATATGAAAAAGAAAACAGTAAGTAAAAATGGCAGATATTTTTCATATCTTTTTTCACCAATTGATGCCTTAGCAATATCATCACGAACGAAAATAATAATTGGTTCAAGAAATGATTGTAATCCTTTGGGTGCTTTGCCTTCACGTTTTTTATATGCTTTTGCAACAGAAATGAATATAAAAATAAGAATAAACATGCTGAAAAAGATAGCCAATACAGTTTTCGTAAAAGAGAAATCAAGATCGGGCCTTAACTCATTACCATCATTATCTTTCCTTACTATTTTGCCGGCATTCATTTCGTGATGTGAAATAGAATATCCTTTGTAATCATCATGACCATGATTAAAAACCGACGACATAAAAAAATGAAACTTACCGTCATCGTAAAGCATTACAGGTAAAGGAACGGTTACATGGGTGTGTCCAATAGTTATAATATGCCATTCATAAGCATCAGTAATATGCTCAATAATCATATCGCCGGCATTAAATTCTTCCTGCTGAATTTCTTCCTGCCAGGATTCACCATCTTTTTTAAATTCATGCTCATCAGGTTGAGCTAATATAAAAGAAGTGCATGATAAAACAATAACTACTATAAACGCTATACGGACAAGAGCAACTATTTTGTGTAATATACTACTCATTTACAAAGGAATGTCGTTAGTTTAATTTGCGTGCAATTTTACGAAAAATTACCGAACTACAAAAGTGAATTATTAAATTATTTAAGTGCCGAAATTTAGATAAAATCCAGCTCTGTTATTTGGACGAATTATAAATAAAATCATTTCTTTACAACAGATAAATAAAAATCGTAATTTCACACCAAAGGAATATAGTATTAACACATCTGCTTTTTAATCGTTTTAACTCTAAAGCAGATAAAAAACATATGATTATGAAACTTATTTATTCAACATTAGTGTTATGCATACTGCTTGTTGCAAGTTCAAGTTGTGATCAGAAAAAGGAGTATGATTGTAAAGAAGACACGGAAGCTATCGAAAATTTGCTGGAAAATTACATTCTCGCAAACGAAAATCAGGACTTTGATCTAATTGAAAATATTTGGGCTCCTGATGATGACATTATTTTGTACGGTACTGATTCCGACGAAAGGTTAATGGGATGGTCGAATATCAGAGACGCAATAAAAAATCAATTTAGTCATATTACCGACACTTACATTTCTGCATCTAACCAGTTAATAAAGATAAATTGCACTGGAAATACTGCATGGTTTGCCGAAACATTAAACTATAATTACATGTATAAAGGTGTGGCTCATAAATACGAAGGCTTAAGATTTACTGGGGTGGTTGAAAAGATTAACGGTGATTGGGTTTTGGTACAAGCACATTTATCTGTGCCTGCATCGGTTGGTATTGGTAAGAAGTAGCTATATTTAATTGTTCAATCGTTCAATTATAAACTGTTCAATTGTCCAGTTGTGAATTTGTTAAATTAAATGACACATCCCTATTCACGATTTTCATATTACCAACACCTATTCACCATTATCTGTTATCTTTGCACTCTTAATAATATAGCTAATACACATGCAAAGAGTTATAATTTTTCTGGTCGCAATAACTTTTTTGTTTGCTTGCGAATTAAATGATAAGCAAAAAGATGAAAAAAGTTCGGTAGTTGCCTCTATAACAGATAGTTCGGTAATTATTACATATTCAAAAACAGATGAGATAATTGAAGATGAATTATCAGAAACTGAATATAATATTGAGGAAGAAGCCAAGCCATTATCAGGCATTATCTCTAAATCAGGTAATATTGGTGCTGAGCGCGGAACAATTGAGGATGAAGACGAAGCATTGAAATTACGCAGAGCACGAACAGAGTTTAATAACGGTGTAACATATTATAAGCAGGGTGAGCTGGATAAGGCTATTGAATCATACAAATCGTCGCTGGAGTATAAACCGGATAACGATATCGCTTTTCATAATTTAGGTAAAATATATTATGATCTAGGACAAAAACAATTGTCGATGTCCTATTATAAAGATGCCATTAGAATAAATTCAACAGATTCACTATCATTGGTGGCCATAGGATTATTGTATTATGAAAATGGCAACATGAAAGATGCAGTAAGATATTATAACCAATGCATTGATGTTGCTCCAAAATTCAGCATGCCATATTTCAACAGGGGAACATTGTTCGGACAGCAGAAAAACTACCAATTGGCTATAGATGATCTTACTAAAGCAATCCAATATGACAACCAAAATTCGGAAGCATATATTAACAGGGGGTTAGCTTATTTTTATTTAAAGCAAATGGATATTGCCTGTAACGATTGGCATAAAGCAGCTGTTATGGGAAATCCAAAGGGTACTCAGGCTGTGGATATATATTGTTCGGGGAAAGGTAAAGAAAAGAAATAGATTTACTCGGCCAATATCAGCACTTTGTTTTCAAGGACTTCAATTACTCCTCCTTTAATATCAAAAAATTCCTCTTTGCCACCAGTCTTAATTTTTATCTTTCCGCGCCTTAATGCAGATATAAGCGGAGCGTGGTTATTTAGTATTTCGAACGACCCATCAATTCCGGGCAACTGAACCAGCTCAGCTTCGCCCTGATAAATGGTTGTGTCGGGAGTTATTATTTCAATATTCATGTTTATATTTATGTTATATGTTGAGAGTTATTAGTTATACGGTTAATCAATAACGTATAACTTTTCAACTCTTATTTACTCTCAGATAGTAACTTCTTACCCTTTTCAATCGCCTCTTCAATTGTACCAACCAGGTTAAATGCTGCTTCGGGATATTCATCAACCTCTCCGTCAAGTATCATGTTAAAGCCTTTGATAGTATCTTCGATTGAAACAACAACGCCTTTGAGCCCTGTGAATTGTTCAGCCACATGGAAAGGTTGTGACAAGAATCGTTGCACCCTTCTGGCACGATGAACAATTAGCTTATCTTCTTCCGAAAGCTCATCCATTCCCAGAATTGCAATAATATCCTGTAACTCTTTATATCTCTGAAGAATACGTTTAACTCTTTCGGCAGTATTATAATGTTCGTCGCCAACAACATCGGGAGTTAAAATACGAGAAGTTGAATCAAGTGGATCAACAGCAGGATAAATACCGAGTTCGGCAATTTTGCGACTCAATACTGTAGTGGCATCAAGATGTGCAAAAGTAGTGGCCGGAGCAGGGTCGGTAAGGTCGTCGGCAGGAACATACACTGCCTGTACCGACGTAATAGAACCTCGTTTTGTTGATGTAATACGTTCTTGCATAATGCCCATCTCCGTAGCAAGCGTAGGCTGATAACCAACCGCGGATGGCATACGACCGAGTAGTGCACTTACCTCTGAACCCGCTTGTGTAAAACGGAAAATATTATCAATGAAGAAAAGTATGTCGCGACCACCGGATTTTTCATCGCCATCACGGAAATATTCAGCTACAGTTAATCCTGATAATGCCACTCGGGCACGAGCCCCGGGAGGTTCGTTCATCTGACCAAAAACCATAGTTGCCTGCGATGTTTCAAGTTCCTTGCGATCAACTTTCGATAAGTCCCAACCGCCTTTTTCCATACTTTCCACAAACTCTTTACCATATTTAATAACACCCGATTCAATCATCTCACGAAGCAGGTCATTCCCCTCACGGGTACGCTCACCAACACCACCAAATACAGAAAGTCCGGCATAAGATTTCGCAATATTGTTAATTAGCTCCATTATGATAACCGTTTTGCCAACACCTGCTCCACCAAACAATCCAATTTTACCACCCTTTGAATATGGTTCAATGAGGTCGATAACTTTTACGCCGGTATATAGAATCTCTTTGGTAGTAGAAAGCTCCTCATATAGTGGAGGATCCCTGTGAATAGGATATCTTTTCTTTGAGTCAACATTGCCAAGTCCATCAATTGCATCACCAATTACGTTAAACAAGCGCCCTTTAATTTCATCTCCTGTTGGCATTGAAATAGGTTGCCCGAGTGAAATTACTTCCATACCGCGACTAAGTCCTTCAGATGAGTCCATGGCAATAGTGCGAATAGTATTTTCGCCGATAGCCTGTTGTGCTTCCAGAATTAACTTTTCACCGTTTTCCCTTGTTATCTCAAGAGCATCAAATATTTTGGGGAGGTATTCTTCTTTTTCAAAAACTACGTCTATCACTGGTCCTATTATCTGGGCAATATGTCCAACGTTCTTCTTATCCATAAAAAGCTATTATTTAAAGGAAAAAAATGAGGGCGCAAATATAATAAATTTGTGAAATAGAATTGTACAATATGATTTTATTAAAAGTACTATTTGGTTTCAGTATTTTTAGCTACCTTTACAGTCAACAAACATAATTTACTCAAACCAACCTACTTAAAAACTAAAATCATGAAAAGACAAAAGACAAAAGACAAAAGACAAAAGTTAGCTATCAGTAAAATGCGAAAAGTATTACTGTTGCTAATTATTTTTGTATTGAGTAGTCTTTATCAAACACATGCTCAGCAACCACTTACATTCGACAAAAACATAAGCCTTCCTGAAGAAAGTGGAGGTTTTGGTTTTGATATTGTACATGCCAATAGCAAACTTTTTTTGCATGCCCAAAGCAAGGTGTTTGTATACGATGATAGTACTAATAATCTAATTGATACTATCAACCTACTTATTAATGGTAACACAATTCACAATTATGGAAAATATGCACCTCCATATTTTAATTATAATTTTAATTCCCCTTCCAGGCAATCAATGGCGGTTGATGAAAATAACAACCTGATTTATACTATCACACCCGATTTAAACATAATAAGTATAGAAACAGATGGGAATTTTTCAACCACAACACTTGCTTTAAGACCACCAATAATTGATCATTTTCACATTTCAAGTGGCAATGTTGTAATTAAGCACGACCCCATACATAATAGGCTTTACGTGCTTTTGTCAGGGCGCGATACTATCAATACACAAGGCAGTTTTCATATGACAGATTCGTATTTTGCCATCTATAACATTAACCCGGGCACCGATAGTTTAGAATTAATTCATAATGATTTTAAAAGGGGGATTTCAATTGCTGATGGGGGTGACAGTTACTTCTCCACAGCTTCTGACATTGAGTACAACCATAACCCGGTTGGTTATGCCAATAGTAATAAATACTATGTTGCAAGAGGAAAGAAGTTGGAGGTTTGGGAGTTTTCTGGAACTCCGGGTGACCCAGTTCAATTGGTTGATTCAGTATTCATTTCTGCTGTAAAAATTGGAAAATTAATGACTATAAAAAATGGCTATTTACATAAAATTATTGCCTTACCCTACAGGCTTCCCGGTAGTGGCATAGAACCCGACTCCGGTTATGAAATTAAGTTTTATGCAATTGACGCTTATAGCCAGGTTCTAACCTGCGATTCATTTATTGCCCCAAGTAAGAGGATACTGGACGCAGTATTTCTTTCAGGCAATAATACACTTGCCATGACTTATACTGATGATATATTATACAATAACGATACTATTTTTGCAGGAACCGATGTGGCATTTTACCAATACAACCAAGGAGGTGGTGTATTTGTTCCTCAATATAATTGGAATTTATATACTAATGCATACCCTCAATACGACCAATCGGGGAATTACAATTATCCAATGAAGATTGTGCCCGGGCAGAACGATGATTTTTATATAGGGAAAATAAATGAAGTAGTTCATATTACGGAAACTGGCAGCGACCCTCCATATCAATCAGCACAGGTAATAGACAAACAAGGTGCGTATTTTGCCAACGGGGGTTTTGCACAAAACAACGTCTGTTTTATTAGTTTAACTCTGAATGGTTACTACAATATAGGGGCTGAATCAACTATAATAAAGCAATGTGGTTTACCTATATATCATTCCGTTTATAACCCATCAAACAATAGTATTTACTTTTATAATACACTCAACACCGATCAATCGGGCATTTTTGTTTACAACCTTGATGCCAACAACGGCAATGGCCAGGTTGAAACTTTTATTGAGCTCGACTTCCCCATTGGTGATGTGGAATACAACCCATTTCAGAGCCACTTGCTTATTTCCTTAAATACAGATAGCTTAGGCAACATAAAAGTACTTAAACCTGACAATACTTTTGATACAGATATTTCTGTAAGTGGTATAAATCATATTACCGAGATGTTTGTTTCACCTAATCGGCAATTAAGTTTTCTTGCAAATACAACTAGTACAAACCCTTTATTAGTTGTATATGATGCAGCAGATTACAGCTTGGTAGACAGTAGTGTAATTACAGAATTAATTAAATTTTTCAACAGTAATTTAAATGCCGACTTTTGCTACAATCCATATAACAGTACAACATATGCTACCGTAACCAACACCCAAATTTTGAACAACCCATATTTATCAATTAAAAATACAGTAAACAATGGATCCTACAGGGGCATACTGTTATCAGTTTCAGGAACAGGAGAAACTACTGTCCTGAAAACAGACCTGCGCTATCCCAGGAAACTGATTTGCCCCGAAATACCCAATCCCCCGGAAAATTACCAGGGCTCGCTTTATATAAACACCAACGATACAACAAACAAAAACAACATAGCATATTTTGATTGTGACAGCAACAACATGACAGATGTTGATTTTGATCCCCCAATCTTCTTTAACGACATCGCTTATAACAAAGCTACAAACAGTATATTGGCTTTTTCCGGTCAAACCATCACTACTCCTGACAGTGGTCATTATGCAAATGACCGTGTTGCAAGGTTTTACAGGATAGAAAAAACTGATTCGGGTTTCGTGAAAAATGAAATAGGCTATTACGAAGGACAGATAGCCGCGTTTTTTAGCAACCCCTACAATGATATGTTGTATGTTCATACCAAGTTTGATGTAAACAAGTTCGGGGATGAACCTGCAAAATTATTGCAGTACGACCCGTTAAGCACAAACAATACATTTACTTCGGTTAACCTTGGTGTAACCAGCTACTATGTGGAATTTGATCATTTTAAAGATAACCTGTATTCGTTTTATAACTACAACCTTACCACCCCATACATCAACCCGTTGCAAAACAAAATTTACCTGCCAAATGGAGCACACTCAAATGTTAGTGTGGTGGATTTTCAGGCAAGGGAGCTGATGTTGCTTGATTCGGGCATAAACTGGATATCAATACCACGCCACATGGGCAATATTACTAATCAACAATATGACCCTTGTCCAACGAGTAGCGTTTTTGCAAACAGTAATTTTGAAACACCTTATTCAAAGTTATCACTTTCTTACAATAAGGCTCAGCTAACTCCTCAACAAGAATTTAGAGCAACATTTAACATATATAATCCTGGTGGTTGGGATTATCAGAATGACATGGATCAAACATTTAGTTATCGTGGCTATAAGCTCAATATTTTTCAGGACAGCACCGCCAACATAATAACTTTAAGGGGCAATGTGGAAGACCCGTTTAGGCCAATTGAACTTTATGGCGGCAAACATAACTGGGTTGGATATTTTTTGTATCAGGAGCAGGACATTTTTGATGCCCTCGGAATTACGCTTAACTACCTTTTTAAAATAGAGGCCAAATACTGGTCGTGTACATACCAGGGGCCTTTCCGTAACCCCGGCACCCCACATCAAATTACCGAAGGGTGGCAATGTACCGATGAATTTCATACAATTGATTATGGCGAAATGGTAGAGTTAACAACCGATTATCTCGAACCTGGCTATACCTTTATATGGCAAGGCAATGGACAGCCTGTTGATGGCAGACTCAGGGATGAAACAGAATACTTTTCCTATACAGAAACTGCCGATTACACACCTGTATTTGTATTATTAGACAGTACCGATAACCCTTCGGAGCTGGCAACATATGTTAACGACAGTTGTGTTGGTGCCTGTATTGTACTGCCCGGGGATACAATGGTTGGTATATTGGCTTATCTGGATGGACAAGCGGGCGACAGTATCACTTTCGAGTCCTGGTACAACACCAAGTCAACTGCCCACGAAAAAATTAGTTCTTACTCCGTATATAACCCCGATAAGGAGCGGTATGAACAAAGGAGTATATTATTAGGTGAAAACCGGGAATTTTACAAGGTTTCATTCCGAAAACATAAGTATGATAGTTATAATAATGATATGCAAAGTATTCTGACTGATTTTTGGCTCTACCCCAACCCTTCATCACAGTACTTCAATATTGAATACAGGCTTCATGGTGAATGTATGGTAAACATTGAAGCTTATGATATATACGGGCGCAGGGTTGCTGTAATTGTTAACAGCAATCAATTAAGTGGGGTTCAAAAGCTTATTTGGAATTTAAAAGGGAATAGTGGACATCAAGTTTGTCCTGGGATTTATACAATAAAAATAGTAGCAGGAGGTGAAACAATAACTAAAAAAGTGGTGATTAATTAATTTTTGCTGTCATTACCGCAGGGAGAAATCCCCAAAGAAAAGACCACTGAATCAGGGGATTTCTCTTTTCACAACCTCCGCCAAGGCTGCGGTTGCTTCAATCGAAATGACAACTAACGTAACCAGAATAAAGTAAAAACGATGACAACACATGTAAAACTTCTAATCGTATTTATAACTGTATTATTGAGCGTACATTCCCTCGCCAACATAGTCACCGTAAAACAAGACGGCACAGGCGATTATACCATAATACAAAATGCTGTTAATGCAGCAGTTGATGGCGACACAGTACTTGTGTGGCCGGGAACATACTACGAAAATGTTAATTTTATTGGCAAAAACATTACACTGGGAAGCCTTATGCTGACTACCGGAGATGAAAATTATAAATATATTACAATCATCGACGGATATAACAACGGTAGTTGTATAATGTTTAAGGCAGGAGAAACCGATGCAATATTATTCGGCTTTACACTTCAACATGGAAGTGGGTACTTAGATTTACCTTTTAACGAAACATATGGAGGTGGAGTGTTTATAGATCATTCATCTGCCTCAATTTATAACTGTGTAATTAAAGAGAACAAATCATCACTTCAATCAGGTGGTGTACATTGCGATCAATATTCAAACCTGTTTATTTCGGGCACCAGCATCTTCGGGAACCAATCTTACTCTATAGGAGGTTTATATTATGGTTATGAGAGCGTTGTTACATTTGATAGTATAAACAAATGCAGCATTTATAACAATTATGCCGGTATTGCTTGCGATATCGCTCACCGAAACATGAATATTACAATGAATATTGTTCTCGACACATTCTCAGTGCTGGTGCCAACGCCATATTTTATTAGTTCTACTGATATAAATGCTTATGAAATAGGCAATTACACTTATAGTATTGACCACGCATTTATTGACCCCATTGATTCTGACATATATGTTAACCCACTTACAGGAGATAACACGAATAGTGGGCTTACATCCGGCAACCCGTTGAAAACAATTGCATTTGCCTTGTCGAGCATTGCCATCGACAGTGTTGACAAAAATACTATTCACCTTGCCAACGGCTATTACAGCGATTCAACCAATGGTGAAAGATTTCTGTTGAACATCAGGCCTTATGTTGATATAGTTGGTGAAAGCCGTGATGGGGTAATACTTGATGGACGACATCTAACAAATATTATCAAAGGTAACCCTGAAGTGTCGGATTACAGTTTCAAAAACATGACAATGAAACGTGGTGGCTTTGTTAGGGCTGATGGCTGGCAGATAGCTACAGCATTCGGCTATTTATATCAGCAAAATGATAACATTGTTTTTGACAGTGTTGTATTTACTCATGGCTGGAGTGCATATGCAGGTACACTTTACCCCATTAGATGTAATAATGTAACAATTAAAAATTGTGAGTTTCGTAATACAATAGGTGGTGAGGCATTGCGGTTAGATAGCACTGAAGATGATACCATGTATGTTTATAATTGCAAATTTGTTGATAATATGCCTGATTATAATAACCCGGAGTATTTTATCGGGAGGGCATTGGCAATAAGTGGAGAGGAATCGGTTAAAGTTGTAGCTAATTCACTTTTTACAGGTAATAACCAACAAACCATTGGAACTGTGGGGTCTGACAATCTATATTTAATCAATTGTACATTTACTGAAAGTACTTTGCTTACAAATACAGCAGCTTCAATATTGTCTGTTGATGCAAGCCTCTATATGTACAACTGCATTAGCTACAATGAAGGTAATCAACCACTATCGCTAACATATAATGAAACACTGGATACTGTTTTTATGGAGATATATAACTCATTAATAGAGGGTGGAGAAGAAAGTATCTATGTTGAACCCGGTTTAACAAGATTACATTACGACGAAACCAACATAGATGCAGACCCCCTGTTTTACGGAGGGTGGGAATACCCCTACAACCTAAGTGATAACTCGCCCTGCATAGATGCAGGCACTCTCGATTTGCCAGATTGGATTGAATTACCCGAATTTGACCTTGCCGGGAACTTACGTGTATATAATGGAGCAATTGATATGGGTGCTTATGAGTGGGATCCAACTGTTGGTGTACCTGAGCACAAACCTGTTGTTGAAGAAAAAGAAAAGCTGCTCAAAGCTGCACCAAACCCGTTTTCAGGCAGCACAACCATTACAGCTGTTTTTAAAACAAAGGCAAATATAAAACTGGAAGTTTATAACAACAACGGGCAAAGGGTAAGGGTGCTTATGGATGGGACAACCTTACCCGGCATTTCACAAATAATATGGTATGGTGATGATGATAACAAACAGCCGCTACCGGCAGGTATTTATTATGTGGTTATGTTTGTGGATGGTAAGGAAGTTGAATCATTGAAGTTAGTGAAATGTGATAATTAGACACATATTCACCAATCCAAACCATCCATAGGATTATTGACTTACGGAAGGGGGAATCTGTTAATTACTGGTAAATTTAAACATACTAACTAAAGCCACCCAAATAACATTATTTTTTGTATTTTTACTGAAACGATTTGAGTTATGGTAAAGAAAGAGATTGAGCTGCTTAATCTTCAAATTGAAAAGCTAAATGCACCAGATTTTGACTTTGAAGCATGGAAGAAATATTCCATTATTATACTATCACGGATTTTTGGTAGTAATGATGAAAAAATCAAACAGATTGAAAACATCGATTTTAAATTTAACTCGTGGTCCTTGCGTGATGCGTCCGGTAATGAATCGTATGAAGAAGGTTCTAAAAAACTGGCTATGGAAGTGTTAAAAGCTGCCATTGATGAACTCAATATTTATGGACTTCCAAATATTGATAAACAAACTGATGATAAAACCTCCAAGGAATTACTTAATATTATTTTGGATGAATTTAAAGGTTCGCAGGTAAAACAACTGCGGAGTATTCTTTCATCTGGCGATAGCCTAACCGAAAAGAAAAGAAGGATAAAAGAGGTGATTAAGGAAATAGGGGAGTTTACCAGTTATGATATAATTACCAATATTCTTACCAATAAGGATATCGCAGATTTGGTTAAAGAGGGAAAGTGAGAAAATAATATTATAATCCTATCTTAAAAACTCGTTATTACCAACTGATTTTTAGTTTGGTGTATGTATTAAAATTACTTTCTTTCAGAAATCGGTGATTTAGACATAAATACTACATAATATGGTAGAAATCAGGTTATTTTCGATGAACTCCTGCATGTTAAGATACTTTAACCCACATCTCCAAAGCTAACTACTTCATTTTTTATTAGTTTTGCAGGCTTATTTTTTTGAATGCGATGAAACTATTATTTTAATGGGAAGAAAGTACAACGAATATGAACAATTAAACCTCCCTCAACTCGCCGAGGAAGTTAGGGCTACATGGGAGAAAAATGATGTGTTTGCAAAAAGTCTTGAAAACAGGAAGGATAATGAACCTTTTGTTTTCTACGAAGGGCCCCCATCTGCAAATGGAGTTCCCGGGATTCATCATGTTATGGCCCGTACTATTAAAGATTTGTTTTGTCGTTACCAAACCCTTAAAGGAAAATATGTTGAACGTAAAGCTGGCTGGGATACACATGGCCTGCCTGTTGAAATAAGCGTTGAAAAAACTCTGGGAATAACTAAAGAAGATATTGGCAAGAAAATCAGCGTTGAGGATTATAACAATTCATGTCGTATAGAAGTGCTTAAATACAAAGACCTTTGGGACGACCTCACTAAGAAGATTGGTTACTGGGTCGACCTTGAACACCCTTACGTAACCTTTGATAATAAGTATATTGAATCTGTTTGGAATCTATTAAAGATGCTTGATGAAAAAGGGCTGCTTTACAAGGGATATAGCATTCAGCCTTACTCACCAGCTGCCGGAACAGGCCTTAGTACACATGAAATTAATCAACCCGGATGTTACCGCGATGTTACTGATACAACTGCTGTTGCACAGTTCAGGGTGATTAAAACCGAAGCTCCTGATAAGTTATTTGTTGATGTAATAGGAGACTTGTACATACTTGCCTGGACAACAACTCCTTGGACACTGGCATCAAACACAGCACTCGCCGTTGGTGATAAAATAGATTATGTTAAAGTAACTACATATAATCAATATACGGGAATTCCTGGTACAGTAATTCTTGCAAAAAACAGGTTAAATGCTTATTTTAATGAGCAATTAATTGACCTTCCTTTTGAAGATTATAAACCCGGTGATAAAAAAGTGCCATTTAAAATTGTTGGCGAATGTAAAGGGTTTGAATTAACGGGAGTAAGTTATGAGCAGCTCTTTCCATGGGTTAAACCGATGGGCAAAGCCTTCGAAGTAATTCCGGGTGATTTTGTTACTACAGATGACGGTACAGGAATTGTTCATATTGCCCCAACTTTTGGTGCTGACGATGACAGAGTGGCTAAATTATTGGGAATTGTTCCTCTGGTATTGATTGATAAAATGGGTGAGCGCCGACCAATGGTTGATCTCAGAGGCCGTTTTTTTAATATTGATGACCTTGATCCGGATTTTGTTAAAGAATATGTTGATGTTGACTTATATAAAGAATATGCCGGCAGATATATTAAGAACGAGTACGACGAATCACTTAGCTTAGCTGACGCAACTTTAGATATCGATCTTGCCGTTGCACTTAAAAAAGACAATAAGGCCTTTAAGGTAGAAAAACATGTACACAGCTATCCTCATTGTTGGCGTACTGATAAGCCCATCCTCTATTATCCGCTTGATAGCTGGTTTATTAAAACCACTGCCCTTAAAGACAGGATGATTGAACTAAACAAGACAATCAACTGGAAGCCAAAGGCAACGGGCGAAGGTAGATTTGGTAACTGGCTCGAAAACCTTGTTGACTGGAACTTGTCACGTTCAAGATATTGGGGTGTTCCGCTGCCAATTTGGGTTACCGAAGACAGGCTTGAACAAAAAACCGTTGGCTCAGCCGAAGAACTTAAAGCAGAAGTTGAAAATGCTATTGCTACAGGATTTATGAAAACAAATCCGCTAGCCGATTTCGTGCCTGGTAACATGAGCAAAGAAAATTATGAGACATTTGATTTTCATCGGCCCTATGTTGATGAAATCATTCTTGTTTCAGAAAGCGGAAAAAAAATGATGCGCGAACCGGGATTAATAGATGTTTGGTTCGACTCAGGTTCTATGCCATATGCGCAATATCATTACCCGTTTGAAAACAAAGAAGTGTTTGAACAAAATTTTCCGGCCGATTTTATTGCCGAAGGTGTTGACCAAACACGTGGATGGTTTTTCACACTCCATGCTATTGCTTCAATGCTGTTCGATTCTGTAGCTTTTAAAACAGTAGTTTCAAATGGGCTTGTGCTTGATAAAAACGGCAATAAAATGTCGAAGAAGCTGGGAAATGCTGCTGACCCATTTGAAATTCTTGATAAGTTTGGACCGGATGCCACAAGGTGGTATATGATTACAAATTCGCAGCCATGGGATAATCTTCGGTTTGATGAGTCGGGTATTGACGAGGTGAGAAGAAAATTCCTGGGAACACTTTATAATACATATTCGTTTTTTGCTCTGTATGCAAATATCGACGGGTTTACATATAGTGAAGAAGAAATTCCGGTAAAAGAGAGAACCGAATTGGATAGATGGATACTTTCTGAACTCAACTCTCTGATAAAAAATGTTGATGACGCTTTTTCGAATTATGAACCAACAAAGGCTGGAAGGGCTATTCAGTATTTTGTAAACGAACATCTAAGTAACTGGTATGTGCGCTTATCGCGAAGAAGATTCTGGAAAGGATCATATTCCAACGACAAAATTGAAGCTTATCAAACATTATATACTGTACTAGAAACTGTTGCCCAGCTGAGTTCACCAATTGCTCCATTCTTCAGCGACAGGTTATTTATTGATTTGAATAATGTAGGCCTTAAACAAAAAGCCGAATCAGTTCATCTAACAGATTTCCCGGTTGCCAATCATGGACTGATCGATAAAGACCTTGAGGAACGCATGGAGCTTGCACAGAAAATATCATCAATGGTATTATCGTTGCGTAAGAAGAATTTCCTGCGCGTTCGTCAGCCTCTGGCAAAAATTATGATCCCCGTATTTTCCGATCATACTTTAAATCAGATTAGAGCAGTTGAAGATCTTATTCTTTCAGAGGTTAATGTTAAAGGAGTTGAGTATCTAACAGATGCATCAGGAGTTCTTGTCAAAAAAATCAAGCCTAATTTCAAATCGCTTGGTCCTAAGTATAGCAAGCTTATGAAACAACTTGCAGGTGCAATACAAAATATGAATCAGGAAGGCATTAAAAAGCTTGAAGATGAAGGAAATTATTCTTTAACAATTAATAACGACAGCTTTGAAATTACACTTGAAGATGTGGAAATCAGCACAGAAGATATCCCCGGCTGGAGTGTTGCTAACGAAGGTTTAATTACGGTTGCTCTTGATCTTACCGTAAGTCTTGAACTTAAAGAAGAGGGACTGGCAAGGGAATTTGTTAACCGTATTCAAAACCTAAGAAAAGATAAAGGGATGGAAGTAACCGACAGAATAAACCTGTTAGTTGAAAATAACACGTTATCTGACAATGCGCTTATTAATTTTAATGAGTATATTTGCTCAGAAACTCTTGCTGATTTAAGTTTTACCGAAAAGCTTGAACATGTGAGTGTCGAAGAAATTGAATTACTTGAAGGAATTTCTGTAACCTTACTGATTAATAAACAATAACTTTTTTCAAATTAAATTTTTATTTGAGAGAAATAAAAAAAATTGAGTACATTTATACGGTCAAAATAGCTTATTTAGACATTAAAAAAGAAGGCCATGGAAGAGAATAATAACGAGGAAATTAGAAAGACTAAATACTCAGATGCTGAACTTGAGGAATTTAAACAATTGATTATTACTAAACTGGTAAAAGCAAATGGTGATCTTGTATTATTAACTGAAGCTTACAGTAATAACAGCGAAAATGATACCAACGACACTTCACCAACATTTAAAGTCCTTGAAGAGGGTCAACAGGTACTTTCGAAAGAAGAAAATAGCAGGCTGGCTGCCCGCCAAAAACGATTTATTACAAATCTTGAAAATGCTTTGATTCGAATAGAAAATAAAACCTATGGCGTTTGCAGGGTTACAGGCAAGCTAATAAATAAAGAAAGATTGCGGGCTGTACCCCATGCAACTCTAAGCATAGATGCCAAAAACAAAATGGCAACACCTGATCCGATTAATTAATTTCAGAAGCTAACAAAAAAAGTAACCGGAAATTGAAAAAATCTCTGCTTATTATTTTACTTGTGCTGATTACAGATCAGGCGTTGAAAGTTTGGGTAAAACTTAGCATGACTCTTGGTGAAGAAATCCCGATTGTTGGTACATGGTTTAATCTTTATTTTACCGAAAATATTGGAATGGCATTTGGGTTACAATTTGGGGGTGAATTTGGGAAACTTTTCCTCAGCATTTTCAGAGTACTTGCCATTATTGCCATAGCAATATATCTGTTCATCATTATACGTAAACAAAGAAGCACAGGCCTTGTTGTAAGCATATCGCTAATATTTGCCGGAGCTCTTGGCAATATAATCGATAGTTCTTTTTATGGAATGATTTTTACACAAAGCACCTATCATACGCTTGGTGCTTTTACCGGCGAAGGACACGGTTATGCTTCATTTTTGCATGGTAAGGTAGTTGATATGTTTTATTTCCCCATTATTGATTTTGCACAAGCCGAAGGACCTCCATGGCTTCCGTCATGGGTATATGGCTATGATGGCCATTTTATCTTTTTCCGCCCTATATTTAACATTGCCGACTCAGCAATAACTACCGGTGTGGCATGGCTCCTGCTATTTGAACGAAAGAACCTGACTTTGTAAAATCATTTTTTATAACCTTTCAGGTTTTTTTATCTTGCTAGGATGAAAACCAAATCAATGATTATTTCATTCGACCTCTCAGGAGCAAGGCCACCTGAAAGGACAGTTTTCAAAAACGGGAAAATTAGCATTCTGGGATTTCATATTTACTACTTTTGCAGCCATAACTTTCTACAATGACTGCAAATGACATAGAAATAATGGCGCCGGTTGGTTCATACGAATCACTAATGGCTGCTATACAGGGAGGGGCTAACTCGGTTTACTTTGGAATTGGTGATCTCAACATGCGTTCCAAATCATCAAAAAACTTTACTCTTGACGATCTTGTAAAAATTTCCAGTATTTGTAAAGAACACAACGTTCGTACATATATAACATTGAATACCGTTATTTACGATAGTGAACTCGAAACTATGCGTGAGATAGTTGATGTTGCCAAACAAAATGGTATAACGGCAATTATTGCTTCCGATCAATCAGTAATTCAATATGCATATTCGGTTGGTATGGAAATTCACATGTCAACTCAAACAAATATTACTAACATTGAAGTTGTTAAATATTACTCACAATTTGCTGATGTGATGGTAACTGCACGTGAACTTGAAATTAAGCAGGTAAAAGCTATCACAACTGCCATAAGCGAACAAAATATTTGTGGTCCTTCCGGGAAACCTATTCAAATTGAAGTTTTTGCCCATGGAGCTTTGTGCATGGCGGTTAGTGGCAAATGTTACCTCAGCCTCGATAACCTTAACTCATCGGCAAACCGTGGTGCATGCTTGCAGCAATGCCGCCGAAAATATATGGTTACTGATATTGAAACAGGCGAGCAACTGGAAATAGACAATGAATACATTATGTCGCCAAAAGACCTTAACACAGTTGCTTTGTTGGATCATATACTCGATGCCGGAGTAAGGGTGCTAAAACTTGAAGGACGTGGCCGCTCACCTGAATATGTAAAAACCATTACTTTGGTTTATCGCGATGCTGTTGATGCATGGTTTGAAGGCGAATACAATCAAGAAAATATAGATAAATGGAACGAGCGCCTTTCAACAGTTTATAACAGAGGGTTCTGGGATGGTTACTACATGGGCAGTAAGTTTGGCGAATGGAACGAAGATTACGGCAATCAGGCTACTCAACGAAAAATATATATTGGTAAGGTTACCAACTATTTTGGCAAGATAGGAGTAGCCGAAATTAAAATTGAAACTCATGTCCTCAGTGTTGGCGATGAGATAAAGATAATTGGAGAAACAACAGGTGTTTACGAAGCTTTAGTTGATGAAGTAAGGCTTGATCTCGACCCTGTTAAAAAAGTAGTTAAAGGCGACCTTTGTTCGATTAAGGTGGCGGATATTGTTCGACGAGGTGATAAACTTTATAAGGTTGTTAGTGTACAAAAGGATAAACAACTTTAATGTACAATCTTTCGTGTAACATGCTTCCCATCATAATGTACTGAAATCAAATACAATCCTCTGGATAGTTCACTAATATCTCGTGAATATGTTTTCAATTCATTAATTTTCTCTGATTGTATTAATCGACCATCAAATCTGTAAATTCTGATTTCTTGTATTTGGGATGAACTGGAGATCACCTTAATTTCATCAGAATTATATTCATAAACAATTCTAAGGTCATGTTCGTATTGGCTGTTATATGGAATATCTGTCCAGATTATATCAACAGTATCTTGCGCAATATCCGAATGGCATAAAGTACTTACTTCCTGTGTAATAATGTATGTTCCTGTGGTAGTATAACTATGCACAGGATTTTGAATTGTGTATGTGGCTCCGTCGCCAAAATCCCAAGCGTAAAGGTCAGCATTAACAGATGTATCATTGCAAAAAACAGTATTTTCTATTTGTGTAAATTCAAAACCTGCAATTGGTATGTTTCCGTTAATGTTCCATAAAGACGGATTTGTAAACACTACCACATCAGCAATTTGTTGAAGATATAAAGCATCGGTAGGATTCAAACCGGCTGTATAAAGTAAACCCACTGGCGATTTCTGAAAAAGCACTGCATAATAAACACAGGCCACTAAATATGTGCCGGCCAAACTGGGATGACTTTCGTCAGGATCAAACAATTCAATCGGATCACCATTTAATATTGATTGCTTCCATGCTACTCCGGTGGGTGCAACAGTGCATGACAATGTATCACCAAGACGTAAATACTCCATTGTAAGAGAATCCTGCATGTGAGCAAAATCATCAAATTCTAATGAACAGTACGAATTAATGCAATGTTGCCCGCCGCTTTTCTTACCCCAAATCAGCTGAACCACCGTTTCAGTACAACTATTATTCAACTTTATCAACGAATCGAGTGATTTAGCCCCAGTGTACATATAAGTATCTTTATAATAATCAATTATAGCAAATAGACTATGCTCCTGCAATATTATATAGTCCCAATCCAGTGAATCAATAAGTGCCAAAGAAATTGAATTATATAAATGCCCGTTCTGGGGATGACCAAGAGTACAACCACCAGGAGCATTAACATCAAAAATAATTGTATCACCATTTGATAAAGCCAAATCCACAGTCAGCTGGGGTAAATCATTAAAAAAAGTATGGCTGTTTCCAAGAAACAGAACCTTGAGGGAATCAGCCCTGATCGGCCTAATTACTAACATAAGAACAACCAAAATAAGGATTGCCTGATAATAGGATATTTGCATTTTCATTAGTTGCCTTTTGTAGAGTTATTTATGGAAATCAAATTTACCAAATTTTTTATATCAATTGGAATAAAACCTAATACCTGTTTGTCTAATTACTGAATTTAAACAATAAACAATAAAAGTATGAAACGGTTATCATTAATATTAACAGTAATTGCATTAGGTACTGTGACTGCGGTATTTTCGCAAAATGAATCACGAGAAAACACAAGGGAAGAAGTAAAACAATACATTGACAAAAATGTTTATCCATTGATTGAGAAACAACAAACAATGTATTTAAAAAAGCTATCGGATACCGAAAAGACAGAACTTAATACGTTAAAAGAAAAAATTTCAGAGCGTAAAACAGAATTTGCCGGAAAGCGTCAAAATAATCTGAGAAAAGACGATGCCAAAAAGAATACTAAAAAGATGGGGTGGCTGATGAGACCAGAATTATCTAATGACATTAAAAAAATAACGGATGCTCATCCCAAGTTAAATGATTCTTATAAAGAGTTCATAGATTCAAATAAGCAAAAATGGATTTCAGATATTGAGGCGATACATGCGAAAAACAACGTTGAGCAAATGCGTAATAAAAATGGTAATATGGGAATTGATGTGTTTTTTGTCAGAGCATCGAACCCTGACTGGCTGTTACTTTGGGACCCATCTAATCCGCGATTAACACATACTATTGGCATGAAAAGCCGCGAGAATATAAAAAGCAACAGAAAAATGGAAGGAAAAAAGCAACGAAATCCAGAACTCAGAGCTGAAATTAGTGCGTTTGCCACCGAAAATATTCTTCCTGTTATAACTGAAGAGCGTAAACGTTTTGATAAACAACTTAATGATAGTGAGAAAAAGATCATTGAAAAAACACGTCAGGAAATTACCTTGAGAAAAGAAATGTTTAAGAAGCGGTATCAAAGTGAAGACTTTGTTCCGGGTGAGTGCGCTAATGACCCAAAATTTGAAGGTATGCGTACAGAAATGCGAAACAGTATGGCTGAGGTTAGGGAAATAGCTATTGCACATAGTGCAGAAATAAGGGAAAGCACTAATAAAATCAGAAGCAATGTTGATGAATGGGAAAAGAGTGTAACTACCATAACCGAAAATAATAATCAGGATGCTGATGTTGTATTAAGAATGGTCAGGCAACAACTTAGGAAATCTATCACGCCTGTTTCATTTTTGCTTTTCAACCCCGACAAAGCTGATTCGGAAGATTTTTTTGATGATTTCTCTGAAAATGAAGTTAAAGTAATTGTTTATCCAAACCCTATAGTGCATTCTGCAACCATTGCTGTAATTGGTGCGGCAGACAAAACAGTACATGTAACACTTTTTACAAAAGATGGCGAAGCCTTGAGCACATTATTTAGTGGCTTAAACAATGAGCAAAGACTCGAAATAGCTTTAAACTCAACCGAGCTAAGTAATGATGTTTATATTATTAAAGTTGTTGCAGGAGATGTTGAAATATCACGGAAAATAGCTGTAAAGCATTAATATTTGATTCCTGAAAGTTAGTTTTTTGTCATTCTAAAGGAGGTGTCAGAGAAGTATCTAAACATAATAATATAGGTTAGTTAGATGCTTAGCTGTTATTCAGAATGACACTTCATTTTGCGACTTTTTGAATTGCCTCTTTTTGTAACCGCTATTCAAAATCACTTCCTCTTCCAAATCCATTCCAATGCTGCTGCCCTAGGCGCACACCCATCGGTTTTGGCAATCAGAGCAAGCTTATCGGCCTCAACTGTTAAATAATATTCACCCACGGAACTACAATCGGCATCTAATGTAATTATCATTAGGTTTTCCGAAAGGGTGAACTCAGCATGCGAATTTGTATGACCAGTAGCAGTGTCGAGCAATATCCAGTCGTAAGTATTATTTGTGTTGAATTTAAGCTCTACATCGTATTGTAGCCCTTGCTGATCGGTTTGCAATACAGTCCACGATCCATAAATGTCAGGACTTTGAATTTCACAGTCTTTGGTGCACGATCCGAAAATGAGAATTCCGGAAAAAGTGATAACGAAAGGAATAAAATAATTTTTCATAACACGTGATTTGGGGCGATAAATATACATTTTTTATATCTGAATTACAAATAATGAGAATTCGGATTGAAAAGTGACCTCAGGCATTTTAAGATTATAACATCCTTCAAGAACAGAATGAATTAAAAGCATATATTAAAATCCGCTATATTTACCTAAAATTAACTGTGGTTAAAAATGACCTCGTTAAACACAATTGTCAATCATAATAAAAGGAATCAGTTATGAAACAATGGTACGAATCATTATTTGAAAACTACGGATTAAAATATGATCATGAGAGTTTTGCTCAGGGCACATTGGGAGAGTGTGATTTTATCGAAACGGAAATAGACTTTAATAAACAATTGAGAATTTTAGATATTGGATGCGGTACAGGCCGCCACTCAATAGAATTAACAAAAAGGGGTTACAATTTAACCGGAATCGATTTATCAAACTCAATGTTAAAAAGAGCAAAAGAAAAAGCCTCAGAGCAAGATCTGAAAATTAATTTTCAAAAACAGGATGCCATAGAATTATCTTTTGCCAATGAATTTGATTTGGCAATAATGTTATGTGAAGGAGCCTTCCCTTTAATGGAAACTGACGAAATGAATTTCAAAATACTTCAAAACGCTGCTAAAGCACTGAGGAGTAATGGAAAACTAATTTTCACTACGTTAAATGGATTGTTTCCATTATTTCATTCTGTTAAAGATTTTCTCGCTTCATCATCAGAAGAAGGAAATGCTACTTATGATAATAATTCTTTTGATTTAATGACTTTCAGAGATTATAATACAACCCATGTTGAGGACGATATGGGTAACAAAAAAGAACTTAAATGCAACGAAAGGTATTATGTACCATCAGAAATAACATGGTTGCTAAAATCACTCAATTTTAAAAGGATAGATATTTATGGCGCTAAACTGGGTGCTTTTAGCAGAAATGATAAGCTATCAACCGAAGATTTTGAAATGCTTGTAATAGCCGAAAAATAATATCTGCAACACTTAGAATCGATTTTAGTGATCGCCAAAAATCTTAATATCCATTAATCCCTCCGAAGTAATAACCCCCCTGTACATTCCTGCTGTATTAAATGTCATGGTGAAGTTCCCCGATTTATCAACTGCAATAATTCCTCCATCGCCGCCTATTTTTTTAAGCTTGCTGAGCACCACAAAATTTGCAGCTTCTTTAACCGAAACGCGTGTATATTTCATTAATGCGGCAATATCGTAGGCTACTACATTTCTTATAAAATACTCTCCATGACCGGTTGCCGAAACAGCACAAGTATTATTATCAGCGTAAGTTCCGGCTCCAATTATAGGCGAATCGCCTACACGCCCTTTCATTTTATAGGTCATACCACCTGTTGATGTACCAGCAGCCAAATCGCCATGAAGATCAAGTGCAACTGCGCCAACTGTCCCGTGTTTTTCCATCTCATTGATGTGTCTGCTTCTTACTTTTTCAAAACTTTTCCATCGGTCATGAGTAAAAAAGTAGCTGCTGTCAACAATATCCAGTCCTTGTTTGCGGGCAAATTCATCAGCGCCATCACCAATCAGCAACACATGATCCGATTTTTCCATAACAGTCCTTGCAGCCAATATCGGATTTTTAACAGTGTGTACTCCGGCTACAGCTCCTGCACTACTTGTTCGCCCATCCATTATCGATGCGTCCATTTCATTAATGCCCTCTTCTGTAAAAACGGCTCCCTTGCCTGCGTTGAATAACGGGGAGTTTTCCATTATAATTATTGCCTCGGTAACGGCATCAAGACTGGTTCCTCCCGTTTTCAGCACTTCTCCTCCGGCAAGCAACGCTTCTTCAAGTTTATTTATGTATTGCTGTTCTTTTTCAAGAGTTAAATTTTCTTTAAGGATTGTTCCGGCTCCGCCATGAATTACCAACACGTATTTTGATTTTGATTTCTTATCAGGATAAATGTAATTGCATGAAGATAAGAAAAAGCCAGCTACGATAACAAATATAATGCGTTTCATGATAATTAATTTAATTTTTAAGGATGGCCGAAATAATGTTTTTAAAATCATATAATCCAAACATATCACCGGATGTAATAAGAATAACAATCACAATTACCCATTTTACAAACACAACACCACGCGAAACAGCGAGTCGTGAAGCAATCAATGCACCGATAAAGGCACCTATAGCCAATAATAGCCCATATTTCCAGATAACCTGATCGTACCACAAAAAAACAGCGAGAGAAAAAGGGATATACATCATCGCGACAAATACTTTAATTGCATTAGCTTTTACCAGATCAAAACCTGCACATCCAACAATTCCGGCAAGCACAAAATATCCTGCGCCCATATGTATAAATCCGCCATAAATTCCTATAAAAAAGAAAATCAAGTAGATTTTCCAGTTTAATGGTTTTTCACTAATGTTAGCTCTTCCATAAATATATTTTTGTGGTTTATAAAGGATGAACACCAGCATTATCAGCATAATTACACCAATAGTCTTTTCAAAAACATCTTCATTAATATCAACAGCCAGTAACGCACCTATTATTGACCCAAAAACGGCCGGTATTCCCATCAAAATCGCTTTACGAGTTTCGAGTACTTTCTGTTGTTTAAAGCTGGTTGCAGCTGTAAAAGTTTGTATTACAATGGCGATACGGTTGGTGCCATTTGCAACTGGTGCCGGCAAACCAAGCATTATAAGCACCGATAGCGAGATTATACTTCCTCCACCTGCCAGGGTGTTAATAAAACCCACAAATATTCCTGCAATAATAAGCGTGATAATTTCTATCAAAGTTTATTTATTTAGTTGAAAATAATATTAATTTTTTGTTCGCTTATTTTTAAGGGCATCCCACCCTTGTGCTTTAAGCTCAACCGATTCATTATCGTTAGTGACAAGCCTTTCTCCTTCTGACACATCGGTCATATATCCTATCACCGAAATACCTTCTGTAGTTTTAATTTTTTCATAATCACTTTGTTTAACCGTAAAAAGCAGCTCATAATCTTCGCCACCATTTAAGGCTGCAACAGTTGGTACAATATTAAACTCTTTGGCCATATCGAATGTGCTTTGATCAATTGGTATCTTGTCTTCAGAAATAACACATCCGGTATTCGATGCCTTGCACAGGTGCATAACATCAGAAGCGAGCCCATCGCTAATGTCAATCATTGATGTTGGTGAGATATTATTTTTTGCCAGCAGGTCAACTACATCTACACGGGCCTCAGGTTTTAACTGGCGTTGAAGTAAATAATCATGCGCGCTTAGTTCGGGTTGAATATCAGAGTTTGCCTGAAATGCTTTCTTCTCCCTTTCGAGGATTAAAAGCCCAAGGTATGCGCCACCCAGATCGCCGGATACACAAATCAAATCATTTGGACTTGCTCCTTTTCGATAAACAATCCTGTCTTTTTCAACTTCTCCAATTATTGTTGCCGAAATTACCAAACCCGATGCACTCGAAGTGGTATCACCACCAATAAAATCAACACCATAAACCTCACAAGCCTTTTTAATTCCAATATAAATTTCTTCAATTGCTTCAACCGAAAATTTAGCACCAACGCCAATACCTACAAGCAACTGTTTTGGTTTTCCATTCATGGCTGCAATGTCAGAAAAATTAACAACAGCTGCCTTGTATCCAAGATGTTTTAACGGGGCATACATAATGTCAAAATGCACACCTTCCAGGAGCAGATCTTTTGATACCAGCGTTAGCATATCGTTTTTGGGCTTAATTACAGCTGCATCATCACCAATACCAACCAGCGTAGTACTATTTTTTATTTTAATGTCAGATGTAAGTTTATCTATTAGCCCAAACTCTCCCAGCTCCGAAAGCGGTGTTAATTTTTCATTTGAGTCCTCCATTATTTCTGTTTTTTGCAAAAATACTTCAATTTTGGGACAAGTATGTCTAATTCGACTCGCTAAGGCCAAGGCAACTAAGCGACTCAAATACGTCTAATCCGCTGAATGGATTTTCCTTGAGGAACGATAGGAAAACTTTCAGCGGATTGAGAAAATTTAACTCACATATAAAAGTGTAACTAATCAGTGTTACAACCGAAAATTCAAGAAATAAATGAGATTTATTAATAAACCTACGCCTGCACCCCTTCAAGAAGGGGATTATCGGTATTTATTTCTTGATTTTTCATCAATTGACGACATTTATTGACACTGATTAGTTACAAAAAACTATTCGCAATTTTGAATCAAATATTATATTGTCTAGTGTGATTACAACTGAAAATATTTTTAATTTCACATTTTAAACAGACTCATAGCAATAAACATAATATCATGATAGACTTAAAGTTTGATTATAACAATGCGATTGGCGTAATCAGCCAGAAGGAGGTGCTTGGTTTTCAAAATGAAATTATCAATCATTACAAGTCATTAAAGGATAAAACAGGAAAAGGCAGTGATTTTTTAGGGTGGATTGATTTGCCAGATGAGGTTGACAATGCGTTAATTAATAGAATAGAAAGAATAGCAGCAGAAATCAGAAGTAAATCGAGAATTTTTGTTGTTGTTGGCATTGGTGGTTCATATCTTGGCGCTAGAGCAGTTATTGAATCTTTATCAAATTCATTTTCACATTTAAACAGTAAAGATGGTAATCCTGTGATTGTTTATGCAGGCCAAAATATTAGTGAAGACTACATGGTTGAGCTCCTGAAAGTACTTGATACTTTCGACTATTCGCTTACAGTAATTTCAAAATCGGGAACAACAACAGAGCCTGCCGTTGCATTTAGAATATTGAAAATCCACCTCGAAAACAAGTATGGTAAAGAAGCGGCTAAAACAAGAATTATAGCAATTACCGACAAACAACGAGGCGCTCTTAAACAATTAGCCGACCAGGAAGGGTATGAAACATTTGTCGTTCCTGATGATGTGGGTGGCAGATACTCTATACTTACTCCGGTTGGTTTGCTTCCAATAGCTATTGCCGGATTTAATATAGGGGAATTGTTAGGTGGTGCTACAAAGATGAAAACACATATTGAATCATCACCAAATATTGAGGATAATCCCGTATGGGCATATGCTGCTGTAAGAAATGCATTGTATAATGCCGGAAAAACCATTGAAATTACTGTAAACTATGAGCCCAAATTGTTTTATATAACGGAATGGTGGAAGCAGCTATTTGGAGAAAGTGAAGGTAAAGAAAACAAAGGTGTTTTTCCTGCCGGAGTGGGATTTACTACCGATCTGCATTCAATGGGACAATATATTCAGGATGGGTTAAGAAATATTTTCGAAACAGTAATTTCTGTGGAAAAACCCCATAATGAATTAAAAGTGCCCCTTGATGAGAAAAACCTTGATGGTCTTAATTACATAGCGGGCAAACAATTACATGAGGTAAACCATATGGCCGAAACCGGAACTACACTTGCACATGTGGATGGAGGAGTTCCTAACTTGAGGATAACGATTCCGGAAATTTCAGAAGATACTCTAGGGCAGCTTATTTACTTTTATGAAATGGCGTGTGCTGTTAGCGGATACATCCTTAGAGTTAACCCCTTTGATCAGCCGGGGGTAGAAGCTTACAAAAAAAACATGTTTGCCTTACTTGGCAAACCGGGGTTTGAAAAAGAAACAAAAGCTATTTATAGTAGGTTGTCTGACTGAGTACCATTGGAAGTATCATATAGTTTAAGGTAATTACATTTTTTTATCACATGAGGCCATTTTTTATCTCATTGGCAGGCAAAATTTAATAACAGTGTAGTAGTCGGCAAATTTTAGCCCATTTCTATAATTATTATTATCTTTGCAGCCCAAAAAATTCAGAAAATAAAATAATTAATAATTATAAATATGTCAGAAGTTGTTGTTGAAAACACATTGCAATATAAGATTGCAGATATTGCGTTAGCCAATTGGGGGCGCAAAGAAATTGAAATTGCAGAAAAAGAAATGCCGGGTTTAATGGCAATACGAAATAAATTTTCTGCTGAAAAGCCATTACAGGGTGTACGCATTATGGGCTCCTTACATATGACCATTCAAACTGCCGTACTTATCGAAACACTAAAAGCACTTGGAGCAGATGTTAGATGGGCCAGCTGTAATATTTTCTCTACACAAGATCATGCTGCTGCCGCTATTGCCGCAACAGGAACTCCAGTATTTGCATGGAAGGGTGAAACCCTTGAAGAATATTGGTGGTGCACAAAACAAGCCTTGTCATTTCCTGATGGCTTAGGTCCTCAGCTTATTGTTGATGATGGTGGAGATGCCACCCTATTAGTACATAAAGGCTATGCAGCCGAGAAGGATTCATCCATCCTTGACAAAGAACCGTCCGGTGAAGAGGAAGGTGAAATCATCAAAATATTAAAATCGACATTAGCTGAAGATCCACAAAAATGGCACAGAGCTGTTGAAAACTGGAAAGGTGTTTCCGAAGAAACAACAACTGGAGTACATCGTTTGTATCAGATGTTTGAAAAAGGAGAGTTGCTAGTTCCTGCAATTAATGTTAACGACTCTGTAACAAAATCGAAATTCGACAACTTATATGGATGTCGTGAATCATTAGCCGATGGTATAAAGCGCGCTACCGATGTTATGCTTGCCGGCAAGGTGGTGGTGGTTGCAGGTTATGGTGATGTAGGTAAAGGATCGGCACATTCGATGCGCTCGTATGGTGCCCGTGTAATTGTAACCGAAATCGACCCAATTTGTGCTCTTCAAGCTGCAATGGAAGGCTTTGAAGTAAAAACCATGGAAGAAGCTGTTAAAGAAGGAAACATTTTTGTAACAACCACCGGAAATAAAGATGTTGTAACTGTTGAACATATGGCAAATATGAAAGATCAGGCAATTGTTTGTAACATTGGTCATTTTGATAATGAAATTCAGGTTACACAACTTGAAGATGCTACTGAAAAACTTAACATCAAACCACAGGTTGACAAGTATACATTTGCTGACGGACATTCAATATTCTTGCTGGCTGAAGGACGGTTGGTAAATCTCGGTTGTGCCACCGGGCATCCATCATTTGTAATGAGTAACTCATTCACGAATCAAACCCTTGCTCAAATCGACCTTTGGAATAAAAAAGATGAATATGAAGTTGGTGTTTATCGACTACCTAAATATCTTGATGAAGAAGTAGCACGGTTGCATTTAGAAAAAATTGGTGTTACACTCACAAGAATGACTCAGGATCAAGCTGATTATCTTGGTGTTAATATTGATGGCCCTTACAAACCGGACCATTACAGGTATTAGAAAGGCGAATAGTGAATGGATGCTGCCATTAGATAATCAACGTTTGAACAACATCATTTAATTGAATGATATACAAATTAATAAACCTATATTTACTGTTTGATTCCATTTTTTTGAACTCTTGATTTCTGGAGGATTAATCTCATTAAGTGTAGAAATTGCGTAAGTGCAAGAACCAGATCGTTTTTCATAAATGCTCAAATTTTTAATTCTGTATTGGATACCAATTCCAGCAAAGAAGTCTAATTCCAAGTTAACTTTTTTACCTTTTTGCAGTGTAGCTTTTTCCCCAAAGAAAAATTTGATTCCAGACTTTTTAAGATCCATAGATTGAAGTTTTACATATGGGTGGATGTCCAATATTTTGAAACAACATCTATAGTATTTTTTGTTATAATAACTATAGTTATAATATATTTTTTTGTCTGAATGACTTGATTTTGTTCTTTCGAATAAAGTTGTAATGGAAGAACATGAATTACGAATGAAACTATTAGTATTAAAAGGAATTTTTTCAGTATGATTGGTTTTGCGTATGCATTTAACGTTTTAGCTTTGCCCAAAAATGTATTTCAAAGCTCTGTCGTTACAGTTTATTACTAATTTTCATTATTTACTTTTACTTTCAATTTACCACTGAAACCTGTATTGGGTATAACCTTTATTATGCCCAGTATATTATTCTTTAATCAGTTTTTTCTGTACTGTACAATCAGCTCCTGTAACTTTAATAATATACATTCCTTTTGACAAAGAACTAATGTCAATCTGATTCGTACCACCTTGCAATTCTTTTTTCATGATGAATTCTCCAACAAGATTACAAACGGTCATTTCAAAAATAGTTCCTTCAGCACAAATAATTGTAACAATATGGGTAGAAGGATTCGGAAATGTGTATTTACCAAGAGTATACTCATCGGCAAGGGTGAAGTTTTTTAGGTCCCAATCTTTGTGAAAGCTTATGTTGCCATAACAGGGAATCCCGTCAATAATTGTCATTTGTTTCAGAAGCCCTTCTATTTGAAGGGTGTCCATTGTTTTCTTATGAAGGGTAAAAGTAATTTCGGCAAATTCAATATGATTAAAAGTCATGTTGAAATAGGTATATTTCTTCCCTTTCCCGTAAGAGGAAGTTGAAATAAGTATAACTGCTAAAAGGATTGATATATTTTTCATTTTTTTTAAGTTTTAAGATTCATGTTGTAAAATTGTTTTACCAAATTCTATAAAATAATCCCATTCCAAAGCTTGGCCATACCGGAGATTCCAAATTCCAGTCACTAGCATTGGGATCCTTTTTTATTTTTTTAGAATATACAGTGAAAAAAGCACCAGCATCAACCATTATTCCTAATTTCTTTGAAATATTGAAAACCCGACCAACTCGTAAAGAAAGATAATCATCTGTAAGAGTAAATTTCTCAGATTCCTCCCGATAGTATGTAAAACCTAACTTAGCATACCAGGGTCGTTGAGTAGATAAATTAGATAATCCTCCAAAATGATAGAAATATTCACCTGAAATTGCAAAGTTCGTGTGTTGACCAGGCAAAGTTCCAAAACAGACACCCAGTTGATTTTGACTAAATTGATATCGTACACCAATATTTAAAAACTCAGGGAATCCAAAACCAGCAGCAATATTTATTTTGCCCATATAAAATGTTACTATTACTGAGTAAAACAGCAAACAAAAAAAGTGTAAAATACAGAAGCTTTCATTTGGAAAAGTATTCTCTGGTGTAGACTATTTGATTTGGTATATTTTTCATTCCTAATATGATTTTGTGTTTCATTATTTTATTTATTAAGCCTGATTAATCTAATGTTATATCCTTCTTTTTAGTATTACTACTTACCCAGTTTTATTACAAAATCAACAAAAGGAATTCCAATAAATATTTCTTGCACAATATCCTTGCTATTAATAAATGCAAGATCAACCGCAATTCTCTTTGCCGCAAACCGAATTCCGTATGAAACCACTACATAATAATTATCATCACCAACAGGTGAAATCCAGTTTTCTGACACAAACCATAGTTTCTCCGACATTCGTGCCATTCCACCAATCATAATAAATGGTTTAGCTTCAAAAGAACCATCTACAAATCCCCACCCGAGTCCAAGGGTTAAATTACTGTTATAGGACCCCACAGTTCCAAGTCCGTAAATTATTCCAGCCGATCCCTCACCGGGTATAGTAACATATATTCCACCTGCACCGGCATGAAAATTATCAGCAACCTGAAATCCGGATTTTATATTGAAGTTAAGCATAGGATGCCAACCATCATCTATTGTACTGAACATGGTTAAAAAATCGAATCCACCGCCAAATGAAAGGTTGTCCAACACACCATAATTGAACATATTACCAACAATATATATATTCTGATAATATCCTTCACCACGTTTTAATGGTATAGCTGTTGGTGCAAATAATAACCGGGTTGCGTGTGGGTTATTAAACCATAGTGATTTACCTGCTTTTTTGGATGAGTCCAATGGTATTATACTTTTTATTTTGGCTCTTTTGATGGTGAGCTGACCAATATCCTCCAATTCAATATCAATTTCTATATCCCTTTCTTCAATCAATTTTCCGGTAAGGGTTGTTCCATCATTTAATTCTATCCGATAGATTGATGAATGCAGAAAAAAGGGTATGGAATTTTGATGGGCGGTTTCTATCTGTTTCCAGGGAAAACGGGATTGCTCAATTTCACCTACAGCATTTTTATAGTTAACATAAATAAAATCAATATCTGAAGTTTCTTCATTAATCAGACATGGTACTGCCAACCCTGTTTTTAACCAAACTGTGTCCTGCGTGTAGCTTTTCGCATCATTTTCCTGTGCCTGTAAAAATATCCCACTTATAAGGATAATTAGTATGAAATTAATTCTTACCATGGTAAATATTATTAGTTATAATTGAGTGATGATCGTTTTTGAATGAAAAGCAAAAGTAATTTCAGCAAACTCAATATGATTGAAAGTTGTGTCAGTGTAGGGTGTATGTCTTCTTTTTTCCATAGCTTGAAATTGATATTAGGAAGAATACCAAAAGAATTGTGAGTTTTTTTAGTTTTTTAGTTTTTATTTAGAGTTATTCATTGTCTTTATTGTTTCTTAAAACAATCAAATAAATTAAGTAGAAAAGACCTACTAAAAATGCAGGAATTGTAAATATTGGTGGTCCGTCAAAACCAGCGATAATGACATATAAAGTACTCGCAAAAATGATTATGATTGATCCCCAAAGAGGTTTCCACCATATAATTGCATACCCGATGATGTATATAAAAAAGAATGCAGTTGGACTATCCCAATTGCTAAAAGATTTTAGAATTTCCATTAGAAATCCCAATCCTTTTTCTGCAAATTCCCCAATGAGTTTTGGGACAATTGCCAGTAGCATTAATAAAGTTACAAGAATGCCATACGTCATTGACACATACTTTAGTATTTTTATTGTTTTCATATTTATTTCCTTGATTTGAATATTGTAAGCACGATTAGTGCAAATAGTATTATTCCGGCGATGATAAACATCCATTTATTGATTACCCTGGATTCTACTTCCATCGTAATATCTTCAAATAGAAATGAATAAGTGTTTACATTCCAGCTAACGATGTTTCCATTTGTAGAAGGAGAATTTGTTTCTGTTAAAAGGCCGGGCATCTCAACTAATACTTTGTAGTCTTCATTATCAAGCATTTTTTCAATGAATTGTATTTTACTATCCAATTTCATAAATTCTATACGATCTATTTCTTTCAGCTTGTAAACATCATCATTATCAGTCCATATAGCAAGGTCATCGACGAAGTCAAGTGTAGAATTAAATTTCCAATCATCAACTTTTTTAGCGATACTGTCCCGATAGTTTTCAGCCAGATCAGGATTGATGGCAGGAATGTCTAATTGTTCAATGCCTATTTTAAATGCGTGGATAATTTCCTCCGTTATAGCTTCTTGCAAATAAGCCACGGCCTTATCTTCAGCTTGAGATATTTTAGCTGAATCACTACTGCTGACAGCAATTTTTCTCCCACCTAACCAAAGCAGATCCTCTTTGGTGATATAATCATTATAATCGAGCAGGGTAAAAGGATTTGAAGCCTTAATAGTTTCTGTATAATGCATGTAGGAATAAAAAAATACAAAATTTTCTCCTACATTAATAGTGCGATTTATTTTTTTTCTCCAGCCTGTATCCAGACTCATTTCCTTGTTAATAAGATCACTGTTTTTATAATATTTTGTATAAGTAAGGATATAATTGTTATCCTTAGCAGTATCTTTTGCTACTTCTCTCTCCCAGGTTTTATCCACAGAATATGGTAAATTAGGTGGTTTGAAAACATCTGCAGAGTCTCCTGTTATTGTAACAATTCGTGTGAACGATCCATCCTTATTAACCACGGTGCTGATCGTTAATTCTCTACAACTACTAAAAGTTATAGCCAGAATGAATAAACTAAATATGATGTATTTTGTTTTCATGACTTTCGATTTTACATTTTGGTCTCATGTGTGCTATCTAAAATTAATGGTATTCGCTTAATTTGTATTATTAATAATTCTTGCTGATACCTCTTGCATAATTTGATTAATTCTTTGATTATCCAATTTATTGATTGCCATGGAGGATACTCTTGTGCGAATAATACTGGTTTTAAGATTTAGATGACTTGCGTTAATTAAATCTTTAGTAAATGCCTTGTTAAAGGATTCAGGCTTAAACCCAAGGTTATAATTTATTATATTGTATAAATTGACATTTTTATGTTCCTTGGATATAAAAGAAACATGTTCTTCCATTTTTGAAATTTTATCAACTTGCATATATTGTTCAATTCCAAAAACTATCATCAGGCTGATTGATGCGACGGCTAAAGATCTTCTTATCAACCAATAAATCTTAGGATTACTATTCTTTGATTTTGGGGTTTGGTCTATTTCATCAATTCGACTTAAAATCCTTTTGGTTAAATTATCCGGGTCATGCAATTCAGGTTCTTTTTGCATTTGCCCAATAATATTTTTAGCCCTCATGCTTTCTGTAAAATTAGATTGGCATGTGTCACAGCTTTCAATATGACTTGATATTTCTGCTATATGCTTTTTATTGTCCTCAAAAATCATTAGCTCTATTTTCTCTTTTATCATCTCACATTTCATCGGATACTCCTTTCATAAGATAAAATTTTGTGTAGTTTTTCTCCAATAGCTTTTCTGGCATGGTACAAATTACTTTTTACGGTTGTTTCAGGTAAAGCAAGGATGCCTTCTACTTCTGATGACTTCAGACCTTGCAAATCCCTAAGTACAAATACAAGTCTTTGTTTTTCAGAAAGTGTATCAGCGTATAAGCTGATCAATTGTCCCGTTTCTCTATTGCTGAGAAGTGTTTCAGGAGTATTAACACTATTCTGCCTATATCTTTCTTTATAATCATCAATATTCACCATATCCATTTTTTTATTCAACCGCAGTTGGTCAATTGCTGTATTGCTAACAATTTTATACATCCATGTTGTAAATTTTATTTTAGTATGATATAGTTTCATGTTTTTCCATATTTTAATAAAACTGTCCTGAACAATATCCTTTGCGTCATCTTCATTGCATACTATTCTGAAAGCAAGGTTGAACGCATACTGCTGATGCTGCAAAACAAGCTTACCAAAGGCTTCTTTATCTCCATTTCTGGCATTATTAATGATATTTTCCGAATCAATCTGCAACAGAAAAATATGTGATTATGGTAATTATACGTTGAAAATAACAAAAAGTAAAATATAAGGACCGAATTTAATGTAAATAGATTTGATTACGTTAATGACAAATCGGAATTTTATGCTTGTGCATAACCATTTAGCAAAACTCTTCTGTAAAATAAAAAAGGTGACTTCTGTTTAGAACTCACCTTTTTTATTGATTTACAAGTTGTTTTTAAAACGGAGTAAGTGTTAGCCCAACTGATATAGGATACATTTCCGGACCAAGTCCTTTTTGAAAAATATCGGATATCTGATAATAGCCAAATAAATTAATGGATTTATATCCGAAACGAAAAGTAAAACCATAGGCCCAATCCTCAGTATTAGCAATTGTTTTTCGTGTGATATTTATTCTGCTGTCTTCACCGGGGAGGTGTCCGACGTACTTGTCTTTGCTGCTGATTAAATATCGGATTTTAACTCCTGCACCAAATTTAATTCCACTTTTTAACCTTATTTTTAGTTCCAATGGAGCGGTTAAATACGTTAAGTTAATTTTGCTTCTTGTATAATCATCGGCTATAGGTGCAAATTTAATAGTATCGCCGTTAATATTTTCTATCCGGCTGTCGCTGTACATATTATGATTATCAATGCCGAGGCCGGCAGCAAATAAAGTGTTGCCTTTTCCTAATTCAAAATTATACATCGCAAAAGCATTAAATCCCTGATTTATCGCCCGCAACTTCATGTCCTCAGGGGTGCCCAACCAAAAATCAGTGAAAAAGTCGGCACCAACAGTAATTTTTCTCTTTGCATCTTCACTAATTACTTGTGAAAATGAATTTCCAATTAAAAGGAAAACTAGTAGAGCTGAAAATATAGTTTTTAGATTCTTCATCTTATTAATTTTTTGCAAATATACTTAATTCAATTGTTAATAAAAGTCGATGATTAGATTGTTTCGTTTTTAGATTGCCTGAAGGTTTTTAAATAAGTTGTACAATATAAATTAGTTAAAGTTTAACCGTTCTGTTTAGAAATTAATTGGTCAATTACAGTCTGAATACGGCCTGAATTCCAACGTGCGGCTCCCTTTTTGATAACAACAACAACCCCTTCTTTATCAATAATAAATGTTGTTGGTATGCTCTGGCTCTTAAAATCGGATGGCACTGATTTATTTTGATAAAAAGGTAAACTGTCAAGGTTGTTTTTTATAACAAATGCTTGCACCTTATCGGGGTTTTCATCGCTTACAATAATAAAATTAACCTCTTTATTGTATTTTTTATAGAGATCAGCAATTCCGGGCAATTCGGCAACGCATGGAGGACACCAAGTGGCCCAAAAGTTTAAAAATACGGGTTTATCATTGAGCGAAGCAAAAGAAACGTGCCGTCCTTCCATATCATAAATTTGCCACAACTTTGTTTGATTGTTTATTTTAAATTGTTCATCGCTATCTAAAGTAGATGGGGGCAAGGACGTAATCTGAATAAAAAATGATGCAACTTCTGTTCTTGTAGAAGGAATGATTAAGAGGACAATAAGAATAATAAAAACAGCATCCGAAAGGATGCTGTACCACTTTTTTTTAGCCAGATATTTTTTAATGGAGGCTTTTAGATTGAAGCTTGCCAACGACCCTATTTTATAATTTAAATTAATTCAGCTCTTCTATCAAGCAGTTCGTTAATCTGATCTTCTGTAAGATTGGGATTTTTAAGTAATTTGTCAATATCCCCAACAGATTGTGAAGGTGAGTCTATTTTTAACACAGGCTCATCCGGATCGAGATTTACAAATTCATCTTCCCCTAATTGTTCTCTGAGTTGCTTAACCAAATCGCTAATCATTTGTTTTACGGGTTCACCAAACTGCCCTTGTAGCTGAGTTCCTATTTGGTCTTTCATGTTTTCATAATTACTAAAAAAAAACTGAAATTGTTTCAGCATCATGCCATCAACTCCGGGAACATCTTCCAGCGATTGAGTTTCAACAAGCTTCTTAAACAGCTTGAACAGTTCGTCAAGATCGTGTTTGAATTTTTCATCTTCCATAACAGTGGTAAAATTAATAATAAAAGGGTTTCCCTTTATTATGAGATTGTTAAATAATTACAAATTTCTGAATTCTACAGAATAAATAATTGCTTCAAGCTGACGGAGTAAATTTCGTTTCTTCTTGTTAGGATGATAAACATAACCAACTATTGTATTAATTCGATTTTTGCCAGGATCGACAAAAGTATAGCTAACAAAGGGACCACCCATAAAATCGTTTTCAACACTCCAAACTCCACGCATCTCAATTGTATACTCTGAAGTAAAATTTTCAACCTGTTTAGTAACCGGTGAAATAAACTCGCTATCTATTGCCATATATGATCCTTCGGATTCACCAGGAACAGACTGCTTTAAATCGCGGTTTGTACGGGCAACAATTGAGTTTAAGGAAAATTGTTTTTCGTCGACATATGGCTCCGAAATAATTATAATTCCCTGGCTATAATCCGTGACCTCTTTTCTTATCCACATAAATCCGGGCTCGGTTTTGGCTACATAAAAACCCTGAGGAATTATAATGTCGAGATTAAACGCTTTGCGAACTTCATTAAGCACTTTGTTTTTTGAACCTGGGCGAAATACTGATAAGATTCTGCTCCTTTCGGCTTCATTATAATCCTTAATAATACCATCAGCATACTTTGGAAAATCGTCTGCAAATGATGTTGCAGAAGGTGAAGTGATTTTAATCACCCGCTGAGGGCCAGCCCAGTTATCTTTATACGACTCTACTTTTGTGGATGTGGAATTTTTATCAATATTAATTATCAGAATGTTTCTATGCTTTTTAAACATATCTGAAAAGTTGTTAATTGTGATATGGGCCAAATCGAAAATGGGCTCCACTTGTGATAGGCCATAATATTCCAGCTCTAGTTGGCTTTTAATAGATTGGCCAATTAAATTATCCCATTGTTGCTCGTTTTGTAAAACAATTAGTACCTCTGATGTGTTCCCTATTGAGCGGGGTAGTTCCGATCGTTTTTTATTACTATCACACGACGACAAGGAAATTATTGACAGTAATAAAACAAACAAGCCTAATAATCCGTATATTTTCATTGTTATTCTCATATATTTAACTCTTCACTTATATTTAAAGATGCTATTATATAACTACTTAAAGTGAAGAATATTGCGATCAACTTACAACAGCAATTTTAATTTTTTGGCCTGGTTTAATACGATTGTTGTTGCTAAAATTGTTTAACGATTTGATCTTGTCAACAGTAACGCCATCATATTCCTTGGCAATATCCCATAAAGTATCGCCTTTGCGCACCACGTGATAAAGATATTTTCCTTCTTGCACCGAGCTGCTGGTTTTTTCGGCAGGTTTGTAAACAATCAGTTCTTGTTTTGGAAATATAATTGAATTTCTCAGGTTATTCCATTCTTGGAGATCGGTTACTGTACATTGATATTTTTTAGCAATTAAACCTAAATTTTCTCCGTTTTTAACAAGATGAGTCGATTTTTCTAAAGATCGCATTACAGGAGTTGATGTATGTTGATAATACTCATAGCTTCCCGAACCAAACAACACTAATTTTTGTCCGGGATAAATTGTATTACTTTTAAGGTTATTCCACGCTTTTATCTGATTAACGTATATATTGTTTCGTTTAGCTATAAGACCGAGACTTTCGCCGCTTCTAACAATATGAATATTTCTATCTTTCGCTTTTTTAACCTCTTCAAGCAGCAGGTCGCGTTTAATGCCTTTGTGTGTTTTATAGGCATATAATTGCTGCTCATTATTAAGGTAATCACCAACATATTTGCGCGGTATCCTTATAGTATAGTTTTTATCTGCAGTTGCAGGAATAATGTTTTTCTTGAACTGAGGGTTCAGGAATTTAAGTTCATCAATTGGGATGCCAAGCATTTCGTTAAGCTGATCGAAAGCAAGCACATCATTAATTGTTACCGTATCGATATCGTAATGAAAAACCCCGGGGAGCATAGGTGAAATATTGTGTTCAGCAGCATGATTCATAACATAGTTGATGGCAATAAATGCAGGAACATATCCACGAGTTTCCCTTGGAAGAAATGGCCACACAGCCCAATAATTTTTCGTACCACCTGCGCGGCGGATTGCCCTGTTAACATTTCCTGCCCCAGAATTATAAGCAGCCAGTGCCAGCGACCAGTCATTATAAATATCGTACAAATCACTTAGGTGTTCACAGGCAGCTACCGTTGATTTATATGGGTCGTACCTGTCGTCAACCAGCGAGGTTACTTTAAGCCCATATACTTTTCCTGTGCCATACATAAACTGCCACAATCCTTTCGCTCCCATATGCGAACCTGCCGATGGGTTTAATGCCGATTCAACAATTGCAAGATATTTAATCTCGATGGGCATGTTATATTTATCCAACACCTCTTCAAACATAGGAAAATATATTTCGGCGAGACCCAGCATTTTAGCAGTAAGCTCTCTTTTTCTAACTGCGTAAAGATTAATAAAACTCTTAACTTCTTTATTATAAGTAAGCTCAATTGGCGTTTCGCGATTTAGGGCTTCAATTTTTTGCTCATATATCGAATCATGATATGTGGGTATATCCCCCGTATTAAATTTCATGAAGTCATTTGCGGATGTGTTTGCACTGAAGAAAGGCCGACTATAAAATTTTACATAAAGCAGACTATCTAATGTAGTAAGCACCTGCGAATCTTTTATTAATAATTCAAATGCCCCGATTGTGTCAATGTTAATGTCAGTTAATGATGGGGTTTCGTTAACTTCAACTTCAACAATAATTACTGTTGAGTCAGTAGTAAATGTAGAAATTGTGTCCGGCACCTGCTGAGCCACCAGGTTAAAAACAGTTAGATATGTTAATGCACATATGGCAGTAATTTTTAATATATTCATATTGTAAGAATAATTAAATACCTATTTCTTTTTTAATCTTATCTGTCCATTCTTTAATTCGATCTTCACTTAGTTCGGGTTCATTGTCAACATCGAGAGCAAGTCCGTAAAAGAAACCGTCTTTTTCACCGTCCGAATCGGTAAAGTTATAACCATCCGATGGCCAGCTGCCAATAGTACTGATGTTTAGTTTGTCCATTTCGTCTTTGTATATTCCAAGTCCGTCAACAAAGTTGTCGGGATATAGAACCTGATCGCCCAGCCCGAAAGAAGCGGCACTAATACTACAACCGCCTTTGCTTTCAATCTTTCTGAAAAAACGGTTCCATTCATTGTCGGCCACGGCATCTTCCCAGTTTTCGGCACCAATAGTCGAGTGCCCGAGTATCATCAAATCGTAGTTTTCGATTGTCCTAATATCGAAACTAACAAGGTCAAACATGTCAATAATGTGTGAGTCAAACATCTTGTAAACCTCATGGGCTGTATTTTCTACATTTCCCCCTTTACCCCAATAAAGAAGCACTATTTTTTTCATTTACATTTTGGATTTTGAATCGCAAAAGTACAATATAATTATCAGTTACAGGTTATTAATGTCATCTATGTATATTTGCAAAAACGCATTAATATTTTCATAGTTTATAATGAAGAAATTTTACAGAGTACTTGCCTATATTAAACCATATTACGGTTATGCCGGATTAAATGTAATTTTTAACCTGCTAACAATCGTTTTTTCGCTTTTCTCATTTGCCTTACTCATTCCGTTTTTAAACTTGCTGTTTGGTATTAATGACCTGTTAACCGAAAAGCCCGAGCTCGTGTTTAACACAAAGTCGTTACTCGATTACTTAAATTTCCAGATCAGCCAGGTGATAATTACCAGTGGTAAAATTCAGGCCTTGGTATATATCTGTATCGTATTAATGGTTGCTTTCTTTTGCAGAAATTTTGCCCGTTTTTTTGCAATGTATTACATGGCTAATGTACGTGTTGGCGCAATTAAAGGAATGCGGAACGACATTTACTTCAAATTATTGATACTTCCGCTTTCATTTTTTTCAAAGCACAAAAAAGGTGATATTATTGCCAGGGTAACCACCGATGTTCAGGAGGTTGAAGTTTCGATAATGAATTATTTGGAGATGATTGTGCGTGACCCGATAACGATAATTGCATACTTTATCTTTATGGTTAGTATGAGTCCAACACTTACTTTATTCGTGTTGATAATCCTTCCAATTACAGGTTTTATTATTGGACGAATTGGCAAAAGCCTGCGTAAACAATCGAAGATAGGAATGACGAAATTTGCCGGCCTTCTTTCAACCATTGAAGAATCAATATCGGGGCTAAGGATAATAAAAGCCTTTAATGCCATTGAATATTCCAATGAAAAGTTCAGGGATTCAAACGATGATTATTCAAAATTACTTACCTGGATTTATCGACGCCGCGATTTGTCGTCGCCATTAAGTGAGTTCTTATCATCGGTGGTAATAATTATAGTATTGTGGTTTGGAGGCAAAATGGTTTTGTCGGACAATCCTACCATTCAGGCGGCAGATTTTATTACTTACATTGTTGTTTTTTCGCAGATAATTCCACCTGCCAAAACCTTTGCCCAGGGTTTCTATAGCATTCAAAAGGGAATAGCTTCGGCCGAAAGGATTTTTGAGGTTCTTGATGCAGAGGAGCTTATAATGGAAAAACCTGACGCATTGCCAATAAAGTCGTTAGAAAAGGAAATAGAATATAAAAATGTAAGTTTTAAGTATGAGAATATTTACGTACTTAAAAACGTAAATCTGAGAATAGAAAAAGGAAAGATTATTGCTCTTGTTGGCGAATCGGGCGGGGGTAAATCGACCATGGCCGACCTTTTACCGAGATTTTATGATGTAGATGAGGGAGAGTTGCTAATTGACGGAATAAACATAAAAGATCTGAAAATAGATGATGTCAGGGGGCTGATGGGAATTGTATCGCAGGAGAGCATATTGTTTAACGACAGCATTTTTAACAATATTGCTTTCGGGAAAAAGAATGTGTCCGAAAGTGATGTTGTTGAAGCAGCAAGGATAGCAAATGCCGATGAGTTTATTTTGAAAACAGAAAATGGCTACCAAACAAATATTGGCGACCGAGGCATGAAACTTTCGGGCGGGCAACGGCAACGGATTAGCATCGCCAGGGCGGTATTGGCTAACCCCCCAATATTGATACTTGACGAAGCCACATCATCATTAGATACCGAGTCGGAAAAGCTTGTTCAAAATGCGTTAACAAATATTATGAAAGACCGCACAACAGTGGTTATTGCGCACAGGTTGTCAACAGTACAACATGCCGATGAGATAATAGTTATTAAAAAAGGTGAAATAGTTGAACGGGGAACTCATGAAGAACTTATTTTGTTGGACGGTGCTTATAAAAGATTGCAGCAATTACAAGCTTTTAAAGGGTAGCTGAGCCGGTTTTAGGATGGCTACTCAATTGTAAATTTATCCCAGTCGAGGCCAACATTAAATTTATTTCTGAAATCAATCAAACTACTATATGATAATTTAATTGACAGGGCTTCTTCCTTGCTTTCAGTTCCTGCCTTAATTACTACACCTTTTGCGTCAACTATCATCGAATCGCCGCTATATTTGTTCCCGGGGCCATCAGTACCAACCCGGTTTAAACCAATTACATATGCCTGGTTTTCGATTGCCCGGGCAAGAAGAAGGGTTTTCCATGGATAACTTCTTACAGCAGGCCAGTTGGAAACGTATATTGCCATATCATATTCGAAGCCCCTTTTTAAGTCAAAGTTGTTTTTGCACCATACCGGGAAACGTAAATCGTAACAAATCATTGGCCGTATTTTCCAGCCCATGTAATTAATAATCAATTTTTCGCTGCCTGCAGTTATCTTTTCATGTTCACCACCCATCGAAAAAACATGACGCTTTTTGTAGAACTTAAAGCTGCCATCAGGATACATCCAAACAAGGGTGTTAGCATACTTATCATCAGTATTAATAAGTAACGTGCCAATGATTACAGAGTTATATTTAGCAGATATTTGGCGCATCCATTTTACGGTTGGCCCGTCAATATTTTCAGAAAACCTGTAAGGATCAACAGGGAAGCCCGTTGTGAATGTTTCGGGTAGTATAATTAAGTGATGTGAATTAAACTCTCTTTCAATTCGTTTTTCAAATGCAGCACGATTTTTTTCGGGGTTCTCCCAAAACAAATCAGCCTGTAGGGCAAGTATATTTAAATCTTGCATAATATTTCCCCTGCATTTTTAAGTGTTAATTCCTGCTTGGCAAAACAAAATCGCAACGTGCGATTATTTTCATGAGTTCTGTAAAAAGAAGATACCGGAACAGCAGCGATGCCGAATTCTTTTACCAGCCTGACTGCCATATCCATTTCGGGTACATCGGAAATACTGCTATAATCAAGCAGCTGAAAATAAGTACCATAACATGAAAGAGGCTTAAACCGTGAACCACTAATTTCAGACAGAAAAAAGTCACGCTTTTGTTGGTAGAAATCTCCAAGTGACAAATAATTATTTGGATTTGTTAAATATTCGGCAACAGCATATTGGATGGGGGTGTTTACTGCAAAAACAACAAACTGATGAACCTTGCGGAACTCGGCCATAATTTTTTCAGGAGCAAGCACAAAGCCTGTTTTCCATCCGGTAGTGTGAAATGTTTTTCCAAACGAACCAACAACAATTGTTTTTGATGCTAATTCAGGAAAACGTGCTGCGCTTTGATGCTGTAACCCATCAAAAATCAGGTGCTCATAAACTTCATCGCTTATCACAATAATATCTCTGCCATGGATAAGTCTTTCAAGCCTGATCATATCATCTTCGCTAATTACGCTTCCGGTTGGATTATGTGGCGAATTGATAATAATCATTTTTGTGTTACTTGAGATATTCATGGGCAGCTCATCCCAGTTAATACTGTAATCTGGAAATTGCAGCCGTGCATATTTAACCAAACCGCCGTTAACAGTTACCGATGGGGCGTAACAATCATATGCGGGCTCAAAAATAATAGCCTCATCACCTTTTGATATAAAAGCTGAAATTGCGGTGAAAATTGCCTGTGTAGCCCCTGCCGTAATTGTTATTTCTTTATCAGCATCATAACTTGCTCCATAGTTTTCTTTAAACATCTTCGATAACGCCATCCGCAAAGGTGCAACACCGGGCATGGGTGCATATTGGTTGTATCCCTTTTTCATGAAGTGAACTACCAGACCAATCAGCTCTTTCGATATTGGAAAATCGGGGAATCCCTGACTTAAGTTAACAGCCTTATATTCATTTGCCAACCCCGACATAACAGCAAAAATTGATGTGCCGGTTTGAGGTAATTTAGTTGCGATATTGCCTTCAAATGGGTTCATATATTAATGTTTTTACTGCGACAAAGATAATTATTTGTTGCCGGTTTAATTCATCACTATTTTTGTATTCCGGTGGTTGGTAATTAGTGAAAGTTTGTCGTTGATTTTGATTTTTCCCATACTTATAATTATATCCTAATTTCAGTTAAGCCTTTAGACCGCTCCATGATTTGTGGATAATTTTCTTTAAAAGTATTAAAAATAAATTCCGTTGGAACATCTTCAAAATGTCCATAATCTTCAATATATTTCATAAACAGATTACCTGAATTGTCGAATTCGTGAAATATCGAATCATTTTCGCCGTCGAAATCCAGAGTGGCAACATTGCTTTTTTGGCATAATTCTTTATTAAAAGCAGGGGATACTTTAAGCCATTTTCCTTCCAGAAAAACATCTACCATTCCATGAGGCGTCATTTCATTGGTGCCGAACTTTTCCATGAATCGTTCTACGCCAATATGATTTTTCACTTTTGCAAAGTGAATCCTGGCCGGTATTTGTAATCCACGCAGGCAGGCAGTTAACAATATAGATTTCTCAATACAGTGTCCTTCACTTTTTTCACAAATGATACTTGCTTTATATTTTTCCGTGGAGAAGCTAATGTAATAAGGGTTATACCTCCAGCCATCACGGATTTTAAGATATAATAGTTTGGCTTTTTCTTTTGATGAAAGCGCATCGGTTTTAAATTCCTTAATAAGCTTTTGAATTCCTTCGGTTTCAAAATCGAAATAATATGTTGGTGATAAATAATTCATTTAAATTAATTTAGTAAAAGACAAAGTGTAATTTTTTTCGATTGCAAATTTAACGTTTAATCCTGTCGCTTCCATATTGCAAACAACGGGTTTTTAAAAGTGAAATTATTCTCGATATATAATTATCTTTACCCCTTCAAAACAATTTTACTAACCAACCTCTTGAAAATATGAACATAAAAATAAAATGTGTCTCAGCAATCCTATTCGTAGCAATCATGGTTTTTGCACAAACGCATGATTCAATCGCCTGTACAAGGGTTGTTTACCAGGGCCCTAATGGGACGATAATCACAGCAAGATCTATGGATTGGAAAGATGACATTATGAGTAATATATGGCTTTTCCCGAGGGGAATGGAACGCAGTGGCGAAGCTGGCGCGAATTCGTTGAAATGGAAATCAAAATACGGAAGCGTTATTACATCCGGCTATGATATCTCCAGCACTGATGGCATGAATGAAAAAGGCCTTGTGGCTAACTTACTTTGGTTAGTTGAATCAGAATATCCTGAATATGACGGAACAAAACCAGGACTAACGGTCGCCGCCTGGACACAATATGTACTGGATAATTTTCAGACAGTTAATGAAGCCGTTGCAGAACTGTCCAAAGAAAACTTTACTATTGTTTCAAATGATATACCGGGCACCAATCGACTTGCAACACTTCATCTGGCTATTTCAGACACTCTGGGCGACAATGCCATTTTTGAATACATTGAAGGAAAACTGGTGATCCATCATGACAAATCTTATCAAGTAATGACTAATTCTCCCACATTTGAGAAGCAACTGGCATTAAACGAATACTGGAAAGAAATAGGTGGAACCACAATGCTGCCCGGTACTAATAGAGCAGCAGACAGATTTGCCAGAGCTTCATTTTACGTGAATGCAATTCCTCAGACTGACGATATAAAAAATGCCTTGGCCAGCATGTTCGGTGTAATCAGAAACTGCTCTGTTCCATTTGGAATTTCAACACCCGATCAGCCAAATATTTCAAGTACGAGATGGAGAACAGTAGCAGACCAAAAAAATAAAACGTACTATTTTGAAAGTGCATTAACGCCAAATATATTTTGGGTTGACCTGAATACATTGGATTTTTGGGAAAATGCTCCTGTCAAAAAACTAACTCTTACCAATGGTGAAGTTTATTCCGGCAATGTTGACAATGATTTTCAAGATGCACAGCCATTTAAATTTCAAGGACTATAAAACAACCCTAGTGAAAAGCGGACTAAAAAAAGTCTCCCCGGAAGGGCTCGAACCTTCGACCCGCTGATTAAGAGTCAGCTGCTCTGCCAACTGAGCTACGGAGAGAGATGGAAATGTTTTCAGGGCAAAATTACTGCTTTTTAATGTTTAAGTATCCGCTAAATAATAGTTTTTGCTTCTATCTTAATAATACTATAGCCCAGCCGTACTTCTTTTGCAGCATGAATAATTCCCGCAAATACTGCCAGTAAAGCAATTATAAAAATTGCAAATGCCACAATGCTTGCAACAAGAGTTTTTCCGGTAAAGAAATATATTCCAATTGTGATGATAGAGAAAATAAACATGGCTATTGCAATAGTATAAAACCATACGGCATTTCGGATTAATCGCATTCGCTTAATTAATAACGGAAGCTGGATTAGTATGCTTTTTCTTCGCTCATTATGATCCTTCTCCAATTCCCTGAACTCACCATCTAATGTTCTTATACGGTTAACCACAAGTGAGTATTTATTATTCATACCCAGTAATAAAAGTCCGCAAGCAGAGATCATAATCCCCGGAGCCAACATCCCATTAATTATTTCGATCATAGCTTCATGCATAATTATTTGATTTTTTATTAACTGATTTTGTTACTGCATACATTAATGTTGAATAATAAGGTTTTTATTATCCTCCCTACTGTATTCGGGTTGAATGTTAAAGTGGTATATTTTATGCTTATTTAATATATCCTCAATTTTTATCAGCACATCCTGAAATTCACTAATTGAAATATTTTTTTTAAGATCGATATGTGCTTCAAAAAACAAATCCTTATCGTTTAATTGCCATAAATGAACGTGATGGATATTTTTAATTTCTATAAAACTGCCTATCTGAATACATATATCCGTTACATCAACATCTGCCGGTGTAAATTGCATCAGGATTTTCATTGAGGCAAGCAGTAGTTTATAACTGGAAAAAATCAAATATGCTGCAATGACAACTGAAAGAATGCTGTCGATTCGGTATATCTCAAAATACTTCATCAATATTCCGCCTATCATTACTGCTACTGAAGTCATCACATCGGTCAATAAATGCAAATAAGCCGATTTAATATTCATGCTGTCTTTAGCATCCTTGTGCAGCAGTAATACGCTTATGAAGTTGAAAACGATACTGCCAAGTGCGAAATATATAACCAGATCAGCCTTAACAGGTTCGGGATTCAAATATCGTTCAACTGCTTCAACAATTAAAAATAATGCTATTGCAATTAAAGTAACGGAGTTTATAAAAGCGGATAGAATTTCGCCCCGTTTAAAACCATAAGTTTGTTTTATTGTTGATTTTCTCTTTGACAAACGATTAGTGAAATAACTCAGCAACAGCGAAATCACATCGCTAAAATTATGAAGTGCATCTGATAACAAGGCTACACTACCCGAAATCATTCCTCCCACAACTTGTGCAATTGTGATTATGATGTTAAGCATAACTGTAATCCCGATATTTTTGCCTGAGACTGCGTGTGAATGATTCTGTTCCATAGGGCTTAAACGATGATATCTTGTAGATTACATTACGAATCTTAATCAAAAAGAAACGACCAAAGATATAATTTCCTGGGGATTGTATAATAATCCGCAAGGACCTTGAAACAGAGTATTTGATCCTTCGACCCGCTTAGTCCAAGGCGACTTAGCGGGTCTGGTTTATTAGCGGGTCTGGTTTAGCTAAAAACCCGCTGAATGGATTTCCCTCGCCTCATTCACCCAAGCTTCAGGCGAAGGTTAAGAAGAGGGGGGGAAAACTTTCAGCGGGTTGAAAACTACAAATTTATCAAATGAGTTATTTTTCATTAAATCATTGTTTTGATAATTTTCGGTTATTTGCAATTTTAAATTTCAGGTTATTCGATTTCAAACTAATTTTATTCAAATGAAACTAATTTTAAAAATATATCTGCTTTTGCTGGTTCCTTTAGCAATAATGTCATGTAATACAGAAAAGCATATTGAGAAGAAAGGCATACCCAACGGACCCAATATAATTTTATTAATAGGTGATGGAATGGGGCTAAGCCAGCTAAGTGCTGCTTTCTACTATGGAAATGGTAAATCAAACTTTGATAGGTTTAAGGAGATCGGGTTTATTAATACCTCATCCATTAAACACAAAATCACAGATTCGTCTGCAGGCGGTACGGCCTTCTCGTGCGGTGAGAAAACTTACAATGGTGCCGTTGGGGTAAATTCCGATTCGGTTTCAATCCCAAATATTGTTGAAATACTGTCAGAAAAGAATTATAATACGGGCGTTATTTCAACTTCATCCGTAACACATGCCACACCTGCTTGTTTTTATGCTCACGTAGTGAATAGAGGGATGCAGGATGAAATTGCTGAGCAACTTGTTGAATCAGATATTGATTTTTTTGCAGGGGGCGGAACGTCTTATTTCAGCAATAGAAAAGACAGTATTAGCCTGATTAAAAAACTGATAGATAATGATTATGTGATTAATCCAGAAAATGATTTGGTAACGACTGAGGCTGATAGCAAATATGGTTTTCTCCTTGCCTCCGACGGGATGCCAACCATGCTTGAAGGCAGAGGTGATTTTCTGCTTGAGTACACAAAACTTGCGTTGAATTACTTTAGTCAAAAACCCGAAAACTTTTTCCTGATGGTTGAAGGCTCACAAATCGACTGGGCAGGGCATGATAACAATGCAGATTATCTGATAGCCGAACTCCTTGATTTTGACAGTACCGTGGGAGTGGCATTGGATTTTGCTGAAAAAAACCAAAACACACTTGTTATAGTGCTGGCCGATCACGAAACCGGCGGCTTTACTCTTGCACCTGATGGGAGTGATTACAGTATTATGAAGCCTGTTTTTGCAACGGACGGTCATTCGGCTACATTAATTCCGGTGCTTGCATGGGGACCGGGTGCAGAAAATTTTAAGGGAGTATTTCAAAACAATGAGGTCTTCCATAAAATTTTGGCATTAACCAAATAATCGAAGAGGAATATGCCTATTTACAAATGTCGTCGTAAAGAAAAACCTGGAGGGCAAATTCCTTGAAATCCGGCTCAACTTCATCCATCATTTTCTTACAATCGCCAAACAAAAGTTTAAAGTCCTCTTTTTTAAATTGTTTCTTGGTAATTTTTAAGGTATTGCCGTTTTTAACAACATAATAAGCTGTTGCCATACCCCCTGAAACACCGATGCCGTCAACCGAAAGTTCGCCACTTTTTGCATTTGGTATTTCATAAACTTGAAGCAGCTCATCGAAACCGGGATTTAACAACTGTAGGAGTAAATATTTTTCTTTGCCGGGAAGTTTAACTCTTTGCCAATAGATATGTTCCCTGTCAACAACTTCTTTAAAATTTGACTTTGCCAGTTTTTTAATATTACTTGATTGTTCGGCAATAATTTCCATTTTAGCCAGTCCATCAACTTTTATTTTTAGTTGTTCAACTTCTGCAGCTTTTAATTTCATGTCTACTCCTGATTCATCAAGTAATTTGAAGCTCGTCATGCCGGTTGGCCCCCAAATAGCATTTTTTAATTTGCCTGAATACATTTTCCCATCCACAGTGGTTACTTCAGCCTGACCCGTGATAGATGAAACAGGTGTCACAAACTGGGCGACAGAACTTATTGCGACTAACATTACTATCAATAATACAATACTTCTTAATTCTCTTGTTTTCATATTAATTTTTTTAGGGGTTAACTTTACGAAATTAAAGAATAAAAACGATATCTCACATAAATTTCACCAGTCTGTTTATATTTGCATAGTTATATTCCTGTTTGTTAGCAATCAGACGTTAAAAATGTCAAAAAAGAAACATCATAATATCGATTCGGCATTAAATGTACAGAAGGGCATTGAGCAGCCCTCTCAAATTAATCCAAAGCTAACATCAGAGATTGGTCGTTTTAAGAAAGAAAACTTGTTGCCCGACATTATATTTCATGGCATAATAACCGGTGATCGCACCCTGCTTAGTCGCGGTATTACCTTAATCGAAAGTGATTTGCCTGAAGATATGCCGGCCTCGCGGGATTTAATTCAACGATGCCTGCCTTATTCCGGTAGTTCAGTTCGCATTGGAATTTCAGGAGTTCCGGGGGTCGGAAAAAGCACATTCATCGAAACCTTTGGGATGAACCTGATTGCTGAAGGCAAAAAAGTTGCCGTACTGGCTATCGACCCAAGCAGTAAACGCACTAAAGGAAGTATCCTTGGAGATAAAACCCGGATGGAGATTTTGAGCATAAACCCTCATGCATTCATCCGACCTTCGGCAAGTAAGGGCACATTGGGAGGAGTGGCACGTGCTACCCGTGAAGCACTCATTCTTTGCGAAGCAGCCGGCTTCAACATTATTATGGTTGAAACCGTAGGCGTTGGACAATCGGAAACTGAGGTTTCGCATTTGGTCGACTTTTTCCTGTTACTAATGCTCGCAGGGGGGGGAGATGAGCTACAGGGTATAAAGCGTGGTATTATGGAAATGGCTGATTTAGTAGTTATTAACAAGGCTGATGGCGACAATATAAAAAGAGCTGAGCTGGCGGCCTCAATCTATAAAAATGCACTTCATCTGTTTCCTGCTTTACCAAATGGCTGGGCACCTGAAGTTCTAACTGCCTCGGCTATTAAAAACAAAGGAATTAAAGAAGTTTGGGAGAAGACAAGGGAGTTTTTAAGCCTGACAAAAAATAATGGTTTTTTTGAAAATAACCGAAGGGAACAAGCTGTGATGGTTTTTAATGACACTATAGAAGAAAACCTGAGAACCAGCTTTTATGGTAAGCCGGAAATTAAGAAACTAATAAAGGAATATAAAAACCAAATCTACAAAGGGGAAATCAATCCGTATGAAGTTGCTCAACTGCTGCTGGATAGGTATTTTAAAGAAGAGGGGTATTAGGGTATAGGGGGTATAAAGGTATAGGGGAGTAATATCTACTGTTTGCTTTTAAACTGGCTTATAAAAAAACGAACAAATCAGGCAGGATCAGTAGTACTTAATATACCCTTATACCCCTATTTCCTTATACCCTATACCTTATACTCCTATACCTCAATCCTGTTTAATCATGACTCCCCTTTCCTCCAGCATCTTTTTAATCTCCGGTAACGCTTTTTTGGCGGCATTAATTCCTAATTGAAACATTTTTTCATTGCTTTTTTCATTCCCGATTAATAGGGGGATACCTTTGAGATCTGGTGTTATAACAATATCGGCAAGCTTAAGTTTTTCTGATGTAAGCTTGTGCGATGCAATATTAAACGCACGTTCAAATACCTTAGTGTAGTTTTTTAATTCGGCGATTGTGTCAAACTGCATAATATTAACTGCAATGATATACCGAGGATTATATTCCAGGGCAATATCAGTGGCTATGTTATCCAGTACTCCGCCATCAACAAAGGTGGTCCCGTACATTTTTAAGGGTTCAAATATTCCGGGTATCGCACATGATGCATTAACTGATGGGGCTATGGGGCCTGCTTTCAGGGCGACAGTAAGCCCCAATTCAATATCGGTAGTTACGGCAACAAAAGGGATCTCCGTTTCTTCAATGTTTTGAACTTTAATTATATTATTAATATATTTTTGAAGACGTTTGCCCGATATAAAACCCTCTCGTGACCTGAAAAGCGAAAAATCAAAAACATTTCCGGTAGTTGTTGACATTGCCAATGGTATTAACGAATCTATGTGTGGATTCTCAGCATATAGAGCACCTACCATGCTGCCGGCACTGGTGCCAACAATTAAATCAATAGGTATTCCTTCGTCTTCAAGTACTTTAATTACACCAATATGAGCCATGCCATGAAAAGCACCGCCACCAAGCACAAGGGCAACTTCAGGCCGGTTTTTAACTATCCTTGCTTCGGGCTGCTTGACAGGTGAGTCAATTACCATAAATTTTTTTGAACACGAATTTCCGGCTAAAAAAATAATACCGGCCAGGGTTAAGCGAAGTAAAAATTTCATCATGATCAGTTTTTCAGATTAGTACACACAAAATTAGTGTAAAAATTTGAGTCAATGCAAAAACTACGTCTTGTTACACTCAATTTGATACTTTTGCTTTTTGTAATTTTCATATCTGTTTTTCAGATTGAGATAACCTGTTAAAAATTGTTTAATGAAGAGTAAAATTATACTGACGATATTTCTTTTTGCTGCCACTACTCTGTTTGCGCAGGATACTTTAACAGTTATGCATTATAACCTTCTTAATTATGGAAATTATACTGACTACTGCACCACAATTAATAACAACATAAATGAAAAGGATGAGTATATAAGAACGATAATCGATTATGTTAAACCCGATATTTTTACTGTAAATGAAATTTCACCATCACTGGCTATACAACAACGACTGTTAGATAACGACCTGAATATAAACGGCATAACGCATTATAAAAAAGCTAACTTTATTAAGGTGGCCGAATCCGATATTGTTAATATGCTTTATTATAATTCGCATAAACTACAATTGCATTCACACATGATTATACAGAGTTATATCCGGGATATTGATCTTTATAAGCTTTATTACAGATCGGAGGATTTGCCAGCGGGTGATACTGCCTTTGTAATTTGCGTTGTTGCCCATCTGAAATCAAGCACTGGCGTTGACAATGAAGATAAACGGTTGTTTATGGTTAATAATGCAATGGATTATCTAAATAGCTATAGCGACAATAACAATTATTTGTTTATGGGCGATTTTAATGTTTACTCCAGTAATGAGCCGGGATATCAATTGCTAACCAACTATTTTAATCCTACTCTTAATTTTTACGACCCGATAAACACACCCGGAAACTGGAATAATAATTATTCGTACAGATTTGTTCATACACAATCCACTCATGCAAGTTCAAGTGGCTGTGCTTCTACGGGAGGGATGGACGACAGGTTTGATTTTATTTTAATTTCGGATAAAATTAAACAAGGCTCAGAATATGTTGAATATATTGACGGATCATATACAGCAATAGGGCAGGATGGGCTTCATTTTAACAAATCAATTAACGACACGCCAACAAACCTGAGCGCTCCATCAAATGTAATTGAGACTTTATACGGCAATTCCGACCACCTTCCGGTATTGATCAAACTTAGAGTTGATAAAACCTTAGGCATACCTGATCACCTACATTCATTATTTACAGAGATAATATTTAATAATCCGGTTGCTGAAGATTTTGAACTAACTATTTGGGCAAAAACAAATACGGATGTCAAAATTGAGATATGGAATATAAGTGGCGTACTTGTATTCTCGGATGAAAAGAAAATTGTCAGAGGACAAAACCGGCTAAACTATAATCTCAGATGGCTAAATACAGGTATCTATATTGCTGTTTTTACAGACGGGGAAAATAGCAGAATTGTGAAGAAGGTTGTGAAAAAGTAAGAAGTGTCGAATTGCCCGTATTAGTCATAAAATGTCTAATTATTCTAATTACTCTAATTGATCTAAATAATTCCCAAATTAAAATTCCTAACCATTATTGTATTATGAAGATTTGGGGGTTAGTAATTTGGCATTATTTAGAAATTTGACATTAGCTTAATTAGAAATTTATGTGATGGGAGTTAATGTTTACCGATTAAATAAATAGACTCTTACATGGCCTGGGGGCTAAGGAATGTCACCGATTTATAACTTAGTAGCCTTCTTTTTCTCGTTGTAATATTTAATTCCTTTATCGGTGGCAATGCTTGTAACAAAACTGTCGAACATCTGCATAAACAATGTGGAAAATGAAAATTCTTCGGGAGGGAAATTCTCCGGATTATGAAGGTCAAGCAACCTGCTTATATAACGGCGGGCAACAAGTTCAATGCTAACATCATCACGATATAAGCCCTCCTGGATACCTTTTTGAAGATTTACCTGAATTTTCATGTAAATAAAATCAACCCTTTTTTTGAGATGATCTTCGTAAATTTCCGGATACAGGCCTTTATACTTATGTGTTACGGATGGGCTGAGATTATAAAATTTCCCCGCCATTTCCTTGCTAACTGTAAATAATATATCAATAGCATCGAAATAACCGTCAAAATTATGATCAACAAAAATTACCTCAAATTTATTTCTCTCACTTTCAAGTATGTTTTTAACTAACGCATCGTTGTTCTTAAAGTGCTTAGAAAGTAGCTCGTTTGAAAAATCGGGATTTTTATAAAGTTTTTCCAGCGTAACCGCTTCAATGCCCTTATCGTTGGCAAGGGCCCTGATACTGTCAACCAACAAACTAAGTTCTTTTGTCATAAAAGAAAACAAATGGAGGAATATTTCACAAAAATAGAAAAATCCAAACTCCTTAGTAATTTTCGTGTGATTTTTTATTAATCAACAAGAATCATTTTTTGCTTTTCAACTACATTATCAATTTGCAAAGTAAAATAATAAACACCCGAGGGAATTTTATAATTGCGTGCATTAAACTGTTCAATATATTTTCCGGCTTCTATATTTCTGTTATTGATTAAAACAGCAACCTGTCTGCCAAATACATCAAATACCGAAAGCGTAACAACTGAGGGTCTGCGAATTTTATACGAAATGTAGGTTGATTCGCTAAATGGGTTTGGATAATTTTGTTCAAGATTGAAAGGCATTTGCTCCCGTGAAACAGCTATATCAGTGGATACATCAACAATTGCAACCCAAATTGACATTGACGTCCCATCGGCCCGTGCCCATATCGGTCTTACTTTTCCATCATGAGCAGTAATGTTTGTATAATCGCCAAAAAACACGCTGTTATTTGGTAAAAAAGGCGATTCGCTTATTTTAATGTTTTCAAAAGTTTCACCTCCATCTGATGAGCGGGCAATGTAAACATCTGTATTCCTATCATCGTAATTCCGCCTGTCGTAAAAAACAATAATAATCTCACCATTAGTTTGATCAATAGTCATCCATGTAAAAAACTGCTGTTTTCCGGGAGGATCATCATTTATTCGAAGGGCATCTGTCCAGGTATTGCCCCCATCTATTGATTTTGACAACCACACATCAGTATCATTAACTCCGTTACGCTGATCTGTCCAGTTAACATAAATAGTGCCCTGATATTCAGAGTTGCCAATGTCGCAACATGTTACCGGCAAACCGTTAGCTCTGTAGATTCCGGGAATATCGTAATTCCATCCACCGGGTTGGGCGTTAATAAAAATGTCTTCATCCAGCCATGTTGCTCCACCGTCGAGTGAGCGGTCGAAAACAATCCCTGCCGGGCCACTCCAAGCAACGTAAATCTCACCATCAGGACCTACCGCAGGTACAGCTCCTTCCGTTGTTTCATCACTATCAACACAGTTTCCCGAAATTTCGTTTATTTGCATTGCCTCCGACCAGGTAAGTCCGCCATCGGTCGACTTACTAAAATGGATATTGCTAAATTTTGCGGGATCCGAAGTGCCATATTGGTCGAACTGTGTCCATGTGACATAAATTGAGTTAGTTGCGCTGTCAACAACCGCCCACTCCTTATCCTGGGCTTTGGATCCATTTAATCCCATATAAGTTCCGTCAGTCCATTCATGTGTCTCAAAATCAAATTTCTGACAAACAATGCGATCAATCCAACTGCCGCTTGATGGATTGGATAAATGAAAAAAGTAGAAATCCCCAGCTGTGTCAACTATAATACATGGATCACCCCAAACTCCGTATTGAGGAGACGTTAAGGTTTCGTATGTCCAGGTAAACCCACCGTCATCCGAAACATAGTATTTGTTCAGGTTAGATCCGGCAACAAGCTGATCTGTATTTTTCGGATTCATTGTAATTGATGGTTCGCTAATTGAAGCTCCCGGTGGGGAGATCATAATATTTTGATATTGAGAAAAAGCGGTTGCTACGAATAAACCCGTTGCTATTAAAAGTATTGTTTTTTTCATAGTATTGTTTTTAAAAGACAGATCGTCAAAGCATTACTTTAGTTGATAATTTTGTAATTTTGACCGTTTTACAAAGGTAATATAATATGAGAAAATTTGCACTGCATTGGCAGATATTAATTGCATTACTGCTGGCCATTGGTTACGGATTGTATTTCTCTACAAATTATGAAATTACAGATGGTTCAATTGAAACACTTGAGAAAGAAAAGGTTACAAATGATGTTATAAATAAACTAATAGCGTTTGAAGGGAAAATATATGTTTCATTAACTGATTTTAATGATAATCTGAAAACAACACTTGATATCGATCAGTTTGAAAAATACAATGTGACAATAATTAATGCTTCTTACTCAAATCCCGCAATTGAATATGTTAGCTGGATGGGTGATCTTTTTATGCGGGCATTAAAGATGTTGATAATTCCATTAATTCTTTCTTCACTTATTTCGGGCATCATAAATATTGGATCAGGGGCAAACCTTGGGCGCATTGGAGGAAAAACCCTGTTGTATTATATAAGCACCAGTTTTCTTGCTATTTTAGTTGGACAGATACTGGTTAATATTATAAAACCGGGAGTTGGGGCACAAATTAATTTTGTTCAGGAAGTTGAGGGATTAGTTGAAAAACAGAGGTCGTTCAAAGATATCCTGGTAGATATTGTTCCTGATAATGTATTAGGTGCTATGGTAGAAAATGAGATGTTGTCAATCATTTTCTTTGCAATACTTTTTGGTTTTTTCATCACAAAATTGACTAAAAAACACAGCGAATTTTTACAACAATTTTTCACGTCTATTTTTGAGGTGATGATGAAAATCACCCTTTTTGTAATTAAGTTTACACCGCTTGGAGTATTTGGTTTGGTTGCCAAAACAGTGGCTGATCAAGATGACTTTACCGGACTAGTAAGCAGCATGGGGTTGTATATGCTCACGGTTATAATTGCACTAACCATTCATGCGTTTGTAACTCTTCCATTAATTGTAAAGTTTATTGGAAGAGCTAATCCGCTGAAGCATTTCAAAAACATGACCACCCCTTTACTTACTGCGTTTTCTACTTCTTCATCGGCAGCTACCTTGCCTTTAACCATAAATGCTGTAGAGGAAAAATCAGGGGTCTCAAATAAGATCAGCAGCTTTACACTCCCATTGGGTGCAACGGTAAATATGGACGGAACAGCACTATACGAGTGTGTTGCTGCTATTTTTATTGCACAGGCATACGGTGTTGATCTCACCTTTGTACAGCAATTGATAATTGTGCTAACTGCCTTGTTGGCTTCAATTGGTGCTGCCGCAATACCTATGGCTGGTCTTGTAATGATGACAGTAATATTGACAGCAGTTGGGCTTCCGCTCGAAGGGGTAGGTCTTATTATTGCAGTAGATAGGATCCTTGACATGTTCCGTACAGCAACCAATGTGTGGAGCGATAGTTGCGGAGCTGTTGTAATCGCGAAAACGGAGGGGGAAGAGTTGAATGTGTGATTTTGAAATGTATTATATTGTTACTGTCGCTGATATAAGTGCTGTGGAGACTTCAGATGAAACAGGAGGTGATTGCCAAGGATTAAAATCCACCATTATTAGAGTGAGGAAAAGTTAATCGTGAAATATGGAATGAAATTTATAGATATTGCCTATGGTTTGTAAGACTGATTGAGCAAATAGTACAGAAACTTTTAATAACGGTAGGCAATTGTTTATAATCCAATACTAATAAACAGCATCTAATATTTCTTCCTTATCCGGAATTTCAAAAGTGAAATTTTTTGAGTCGAGCCACGAATACAGTGCAGGGGCAATAGATTCAACAGGCTCATAAAAAATAGATTTTTCGCGCACTTCGTTTTTAAAAATATATTCACCGGCATCAAAATAATTGATTACAAAAATCACTATACTAATCAGCAACGCTCCCTTTAGTATTCCGAAAACCGCTCCGGCCAGCTTATTAAAAAATCCCAACAACAAAATGTCGATAAATTTTTGTACTATTTTTCCCACCAACAGCACTAAAAAAAGCACGACGACAAAGGTTAATAAAAATGCAAATACTGCAATATATTTTTGTTCCATTTCAAAAAGATTGTTGAGCATTTCGGCTGCAAAATCCGAAAAGAAAAAGGCCATGTACAGGCCTAAAACAAGTGCGAACAACGATGCTACTTCAACAATGAGTCCTTTTTTAAACCCTCCCCATGCAAAAAGCAGCAATGGAACTATTAAAATTATATCCAGCAGGTTTATATCCATAATTTATTGAATTTTATTTAATGCGTCGGGTAAGTTCTGTTGAGAAAACAAAATCGTTCAATTCCTCATTATCTGTTTTTAATATTTCCTTATTATCCCCTTCCCACCAGAGTTCCCCCTTATAAATAAAAGCGATTTTCTGGCCAATCTGCAACACCGAATTCATGTCGTGAGTATTAATTACGGTTGTCATATCAAACTTGTGGGTAAGTTCCGAAATGAGTTCATCAATAACTTCAGCAGTTTTTGGGTCGAGCCCCGAATTTGGCTCATCACAAAACAAATATCGAGGATTCATAGCTATTGCGCGAGCAATAGCAACCCGCTTAATCATACCTCCACTCAGCTCGGCAGGAAATTTAGCATTGGAATTGGAAAGGTTAACATGGCTAAGCACTTCATTTACCCTGTCTAATTTTTCCGCAAAGCTCATTTTTGTGAACATGTTAAGCGGAAACATAATATTCTCTTCTACAGTATATGAATCAAACAATGCCCCTCCCTGAAAGAGTACGCCCATTTCTTTTCGGGTCGTTTTTTTATTTTTTTCTTTGAGACCCGAAAAGCATCTCCCGTCAAAATTAACTTCCCCTTCATCAACGTCCAACAAGCCGATACAGCATTTCATTAAAACGGTTTTCCCCGACCCGCTTTGTCCTATTATAAGATTTGTTTTCCCCTTATCGAAATTGGTGGAGACATTATTTAATATCTTCTGGTCTCCAAATGACTTGGATATATTTTTAACTTCAATCATGTAAGCAGCATTTGAGTAAGCAATAGGTCGAATATAATAATCAGTATGCTGCTGGCAACCACTGCCTGAGTGCTGGCGCGACCTACCTCAACCGACCCGCCCGTAACAGTGTATCCCTTATAACCCGAAACCGAAGCAATTATAAAAGCAAAAACAACCGTTTTAATTATTGCATAAAATATATCAAATGGCATCCACCACGCCTGTAATCCATCAATAAAATCGGTAGTTGTAACCGAGCCTGTAATAAATACTGCTAATAGGCCACCCCCTAATCCTACCGAAATGGAAAAAATTACAAGAACCGGGAAAAAAAGCATGGCTGCCGTAATTTTGGGCAGTATAAGATAGTTGGCAGGATTTATCCCCATTACCTTTAGTGCATCAATTTGCTCGGTAACTCTCATGGTGCCAATTTCCGATGCAACACTCGATCCAACTTTTCCTGCCAGTATAAGGCTCATAATAGTTGGTGAAATTTCCAATATCATCATTTGCTTAGTAGTATATCCAACCAGGTAAAGAGGCACAAGGGGATTATCGATGTTATATGCCATTTGCATCGCAATAATACCTCCAACAAATAATGAAATAAATACTACTATACCTATCGAATCCACACCCAGTGCATGAAAGTCGATTAGCAATTGACGCCTGAAAACCTTGCCTTTATCAGGACGCTTAAAGGTTTCAATCATTAACAATACATAACTACCTGTTTCCTTAAATAATCCCATGTTGAATATTGATTATTTTATTATTATATGTTTTTTAAAACTGATGAACAATATTGCATCGGCTAAGTTACACAAAAAGATTTTTTACTTATACAACATGCGTTTTTAAATTTCGTTTTTATTATTAACGTAAAATTGCAGAAAAAATTAAGTCCATTAAAAAAACTAATGAAATTTAAAACAATCGCCGTTTCCTTTTTGCTGTGTTTAATAATAATTGGCTCGTCATGCAGTACCGGCAGAAACACATATCGTCCCAAAAAACGAAAGAAAAAGGATTGTAATTGTTCAGAGTGGAGTTATAATAATAATTTGAATCCGAAAACTTACACTTTGATGATTACTTAGTTTTACTATAACCCTTTCAAAAAAAATGCTTTAATAAGCTAAAAATGTCGGTTAAGAATAATGGGGCATTAATATACACCCTATATTTGCCAAATTAATGAAAGAAAAAGAAATACTAAAAGAGTACCTGCCTGAAAAATCGATAAATCAGGTTATGAAATGGATAGTACAAAACAATGTTCACCTCAAAATATCAAGAAGGCGAAATAGCAAATTTGGCGATTATCGTCCTCCGGTTAATCATCCGAATCATCGGATAAGCATTAATCATAACCTTAATCCTTTTGCATTTTTAATAACTTTTGTTCACGAATTGGCTCATTTAAACGTTTGGAAATTACACCAAAACACTGTGGCTCCGCATGGCATTGAGTGGAAAACCGAGTTTCGAAAATTAATGAAGGTGGTTTTAAAAAACAGCATCTTTCCGGATGATATTCACGAAGTATTATTGCAAAGTATAGTTAATAGTAAAGCATCCAGTACTTCTGATCTGAAACTGTCGCGAGTGCTGAAAAAATATGATAACCAAACTGTAGGAACACACCTCGAAGACCTCCGGGAAAATACTATATTTCAAACTAAAACAGGTATTCAGTTTAAAAAGGGCGCAAAACGCAGAACACGATATCTCTGCCAAAACATGACTGATAACAGACAATATCTTTTTCATCCTTTAACACCAGTTGAGGTGGTTGGGATTAGAAGAGATTGAGGTTGTAATATCTAATTACGCTTATGCTAAATTGCACTAACTAATTTCTAATGTCTAAATCCTAAGCCATATAAAATGAATGTAACTAATATTACAACTAAAATGAATAAACCCATGTATTTTGTATTTTTGAAGCCCATTATTTTGAACTTTGTTATGGTATTCGACTAATTTATACATAATAAATGGTAAATTACACTTCTTAATTTAAGATTATGGACATGAATAAAAATAATTATTGCGTAATCATGGCCGGTGGGGTTGGAGCGCGTTTTTGGCCTATGAGCAAAACTACACGGCCAAAACAGTTTATTGACATACTGGGTGTTGGCAAAACGCTTATCCAGCTTACTTTCGATAGATTTACAAGTATTTGTCCTCCCGAAAACATTCTTGTTGTAACAAACACAATCTACAAAGATCTGGTTCTGGAACAATTGCCGGAGCTGGATGAAAAGCAGGTGCTATGTGAGCCTTCTCGTCGCAACACCGCTCCTTGTGTAGCATATGCCAACTACAAAATTAATGAAGAAAATCCTAATGCTATTGTAATTGTTGCCCCCTCCGATCATATAATCCTGAAAGAAGATGAATTTGTAAAAAACATCAAAACTGCAATGCAGGCCGCAAAAGAAAACAACTGGCTCCTCACTTTAGGAATAAAACCAAGCAGGCCCGATACCGGATATGGTTACATACAGTTTATTGAAGAAAATGCATACTCCGAAGATGTTCCGCTATACAAGGTTAAAACCTTCACCGAAAAACCAAGTCTTGATATTGCAAAATCATTTCTCGCAAGTGGTGATTTTTTGTGGAACTCCGGTATTTTTATTTGGTCGCTTAAAAGTATTATGGTTGCTTTTACTGAATTACTTGATGAGGTTGATTCTCTCTTTGAAAAAGGAATAGGCAAATACAATACCAAGGAAGAGGAATCGTTTATTTCGAATACCTATGCCGTTTGTAAAAACATTTCTGTCGACTATGGTATAATGGAAAAAGCAAAAAATGTTTATACGCTGGCTGTTGACTTTGGCTGGTCGGATCTTGGCACATGGGGTTCATTGTACACCATCAGGAAAAAAGATGCTAACAAAAATGCAGTGGTTGGTAAAAATTTAATGCTTTATAATACTCACAATTGTATCGTAAATGTTCCGAACAATAAATTAGTGGTACTTCAGGGATTAGATGATTATATTATTGTTGAAGACGATAATACCCTGCTTGTTTGCCGTAAACAAGATGAACAACAGATACGGCAGTTTGTTGCTGACGTTAAAAGTGAAAAAGGAGACAGGTTTGTGTAGGGTAATGTGTGGAGAAATGTTTGGTGGAGTAGTGGAGTAATGGTGGGTTGGTAATGATGAAATACAGATACCGTTATGCAAATTATTTCCTTATCCCTTTTCGGCACTCAAATATTGCATAGTATAATATAAAAATTAATTTTTTATTAAAAAATTAAATGAACATAAATACTTGAATATGAAAAAATTACTTATCGCAACAATTGCCTTGTTGTTAGGAATTAATTCGACAACCAGGGCCGACGAAGGAATGTGGATTCCTTTATTGATTAACAAAAACATTGCAGAAATGCAGGAAATGGGCATTAAGCTTACGGCTGAAGATATTTACAATGTGAACAATTCGAGCCTTAAAGATGCCATTGCCATTTTTGGCCGTGGCTGTACCGGTGAAATAATTTCGCCAGAAGGTTTATTACTTACCAACCACCATTGTGGTTATGGATCAATTCAAAAGCTGAGCACCCCCGAAGCTAACTATCTTGATGATGGTTTCTGGGCGATGAATAAAGGCGAAGAAATTCCTGTTGAAGGTCTTACTGTCCAGTTTTTAGACCACATGCGAGATGTAAGTATAAAAGTACTTCATGGCACAACCCCAGAAATGTCGGAAGCCGACAGAAGCAAGATTATCAAAGATAATAGTAAAGCCATTGAAGATCACGCAACTAAAGATACGCATTTCAGCGCACGGGTAGTTTCGTTTTATGGTGGAAATGAATATTATTTGTTTGTTTATGAAACATTTAAAGACATTCGACTTGTAGGAGCCCCTCCTGAATCAATAGGTAAATTTGGTGCTGATACCGATAATTGGATGTGGCCACGCCATACAGGCGATTTTTCCATGTTCAGAGTTTATACTGCCCCTGATGGAACTCCGGCAACCTACTCTGAAGAAAATATTCCACTCAAATCGAAACACTATTTGCCAATTAATATAGCCGGTGTTGAGAAAGATGACTTTGCAATGATTTTAGGTTATCCGGGTGGAACTGACAGATTCCTGTCTTCTTTTGGCGTTGACTTGGCAATTAATAGTACTAATCCTACTATTGTTAATATCCGTGAAGAAAAGCTGGCTATTATGCGTGAAGGTATGGAGGCTGATGACGCAGTACGTCTTCAGTATGCTTCCAAATTCGCAGGCACTGCTAATTACTGGAAATACTTTATTGGCCAGACAAAAGGCTTGAAACGACTAAAAGTAAAAGAGAAAAAACAACAAGAAGAAGCTGAATTTCAAAATTGGCTGAATCAAAATCCAAATGCAAAAAAGCAATACGGCGAAGCTCTTGTACTATTAGGAGATGCTTATGATTTAAAAGGACAATATGATCTTGCAAATGTATATTTTCGTGAAGCTGTTTACCGCGGTGCTGAAATATTAGGATATGCTAATCGGTTTAGCGAATTAAGTAAACTAATGAATGACAAGAAATCGACGGATTCAATAATTACCGCTTCTGTTGCCGGGCTGAAGGGTGGGGTTGAAAGTCATTTTAAAAACTATAACGAGCCGATCGACAGAAACCTTTTTGCGTCAATGATGAAAATGTATCATGAAAATGTCCCTCTCGATCAGCAACCAGCTTATTTACTTAAAATGGACAAAAAATTTAAAGGCAATTTCGATAGTTATGCTGACTATGTTTTCGACAAATCAATGTTTGCAAGCAAGGCTAAAGTTGAGGCATTTTTGAATGATCCTAATAAAAAGAAACTTGCAAAAGACCCTGCTATGGTAGCGGTTGATGCCTTTTTTAGTACTTATCGCGAAATTGAATCCAAACAAAAAGAAGCTAACGAAAACCTCGATAAAGGTCACCGACTATATATTGCCGGAATGCGCGAAATGAACCCTGATTTCAACTATTCTCCCGATGCGAACTTTACCATGCGCTTAACATATGGTACCGTTCAGGATTATTACCCTGCCGATGCTATTCATTATGAATATTTTACAACAATGGATGGCATCATGCAAAAAGAAGATCCAACTAATTGGGAGTTTATTGTGCCGACAAAACTCAAAGAATTGTATGAAGCCAAAGATTTTGGTCCTTATGGCGAAGATGGAGTTATGAAAGTTTGTTTTCTTACAAACCACGATATTACCGGAGGTAACTCAGGAAGCCCTGTTATAAACGGAAATGGTGAATTAATTGGCCTCGCATTCGATGGCAACTGGGAAGCTATGAGTGGCGACATAGCCTTTGAACCCGAATTACAACGTACTATTAATGTTGATATTCGCTATGTAATGTTCATTATTGATAAGTTTGCAGGAGCAACAAATCTTATCGAAGAAATGACTGTTGTTACCGAAAAACCTGGTGCTATTATTGGTGAGATAGATGAAACTGATCCTCCGGTACTGGAAGAGGTTATGGAATAAACTACATTAAAATTTAAGATATATTAGCCGGCAAGAAATTACCGGCTTTTTTGTTATAATTTCTCGCATCTCAATTACGTTAACCCAACAAACCCCAGCGTTCGCATATTAAACCCTGGCGTTTACACATCTGTTTCATATTACCCTTTTTTGCAGCGTATCTTTACTTGCTAATAAAACCATTTAAATAAAATAGCAATGAAAACATTAACCCTTATTTCAATAAGCCTGTTATGCGGCTTTGTATTCAATCTAAATGCACAACAGTATATCAAACTGGATGCCTCTTTCTACAGCCAGACATTAGATGAAGTAAAAAAAATCGACATTTATTTACCGGCCAATTACTACGAAAACCCTGGACACCTACCACATTCCTTATGCGTACCACTATTTTGAGGGAGGCCATATTTACAATCCCCTGCCCTGGATGGATGGATTTCACGGGATGGACTCTATAATTAACTACTCATATGCAATAATGGGTATCGAAGTTTATAACTCCAGCATTTCACAGTTTACAGTTTATCCAAACCCCATATCGGATAAATTGAATATATCCTGCCAATTGAATAAGTCGAGTATGGTTAATATCCATATACATAATCTGCAAGGACAGCTCTTATCTTCAATAAACGTCGGTAAACAACAAAAAGGAAAATATACAATCGACAGGAATATTTCGGAATATCCTCCCGGTATATACTTCCTTCATTTGCAAATTGGTAGTGAGGTAGTTATAAAGAAACTTGTGAAGCTATAAATTATAATGAATAAAAGCACCTAATGACCTATTATCAAATGACTATTTGCAATCAACATTTAGGTCAATTCAGGATATTTTGAAAATTATTGAAAAAAGTGGCAGAAAAGTATGATTTGGAAATGATATCTGAACTCGCTACTGAATCAGGCTTTGAAATTGTAAGGAATTTCTTCAACACACGACTATTCTTTACAAATTCATTGTGGAAACGAAAATCATAAAAATGAAAGCAATTTGGAATGGCAAAGTAATCGCTGAAAGCGATCATACTATTAACATCAAATAAAAAAACATGAATACATCAATAAATAATTGGAAGCCCCCCACGGCCTTTCAGGTGGCCTTGCTCCTGAAAGGTCGAAATAATCCCCATCATAATATCAAAAAAAAATACGCCTCTTGCAACCCTTAAGGTTTTTTCAACTGAAAGAAAAAGAAATGAAAAAGATAAAAACAACAATGTAACTGGCATTTATACTTAGTTCAATTGGGATAATGGCTCAACATTATACTGATGTTGTTTTTGCTAAACGAGTAATCAAAACCTATCCGCTCAACTACTTTGCCGGTGGAGAAATAAATCTGGGTTATGAACAAGTAGTTAATAATAAGGAAAGTTTTGAAATAATTTTAATAATTTATATAAAACGGATGAAAATATCAGGGATTCAATAAAAATTTTAAAAAATGCAATTACATTGAAAATGCTTGTGGGATATCAGGCCAGGGTATTTAACAAAATCTCAATTGATTATTATGTTGGTGCGGGTTTTAGATGCCAGGCGCAAAAGGCAATAAGATATTATCGTAAAAGTTGGGACTATGATCTTGAGGTCTATACTGAAGATACTGACAGGGCGGTTAATACGATGGAATTATTTACTCCTACAATTCATTTAGGCATTAGCTTTGGGTACTTTTTTTAATTGAGTATATTATGATTTCTCCTGTTTTCACCACATTTTTAAAAAAAATAGTTTTTTGGCTCTGAAATGCCTATGAATAGGGCATTTTATTTTTAAGTTGGGTGACCCAATAGTATATTTGTATTTTGTAGTCATTATTCATTCATGTACATTCGAAGAAAGAGAAATACTTCTGGTAGCATAAGCGTATATATTTTAGAGAAGCAAAATGGAAAGCAAGTGCTTGTCAAATCAATGGGTTCAGCTCATTTAGAAAGCAGTATTATAGAGCTTGAGACCTCACCAGAAAAGAGATCAAAAGACTTACCAGTCAACAAGAAATTGATTTTGATTATGAGCAGGATGAACAACACATCAACTTGTTACGTAAGAGTATCCAATCAGTCCGCATTGTGGGTGCTGAATTTGTGTTGGTAAAGATCTTCAATGAAAATGGTTTTAATCAGATCTCAAATAAACTTTTACGTCATTTAGTGATCTCTAGGCTACTTTATCCGGGGGAGTTGGGTCTCGAAATTACAGGATAGTTTTATTGTTAAAAACCTAGTACTCTTAAATTCGGGATTACAAATCCCGAACAACTAGACATTTTTTTGAAAAATTAATGAATTAGAAATTATTTTAAGAAAAATCAATTGTTAAACATTCATAAGTTTTTAAGGCAATAAAACAAATTGATTGTACATTTGCATTCCTAAAATTTGAATACGAATTATGAAACAGATATTGAAACTAACCGGATTGATGCTTGCCCTTGCTATTATTATTACTTCGTGTGGCGGAAGCACCGAAAGCAAATTAGTTGGAACCTGGAAGGCGCAAAAAGTAGAAACTGATTTTGATGAGAAATTCACTACACCCGAAATGTTGCGCCAGGTTGTTGAAATGCAAAAAGAAACCTATTTCAGGGTTATTGATGATTCAACTCTGATAATAATCTCACCCGGTAATACGCATCAAACTAAATGGAAGCTGAATCCCGAAGATCAAACAATTGCATACTTCTTTAAGGGAAGTCCTACTTTGTCAAATAAACTGGGAACATTAATTTCTGGTAAAATTGTTAGTGAATCGAAAACGCCACTTGGTATTATCACTATTTATTACGAAAAAGAGTGAAAGGCAGAAAAGAAATTATCATTAACGATAATACTGCAATCGCAATTACAAATTATTATTTTACAGATACCAACACGTCGGAAGATGTAAAAGTTGAGTTCACTTATGGTTATTTCATAGACGATAATGGATATCTTTTAATAAACGTACACCACTCGTCATTTCCATATAATCCGGGTCATTAAAACTATCGGCTAAGCAGCACTTCTTTTCTTACGCAAATACCCCTGCGTAAACGCAATGAGAATTAATAACGCACTCACAAAAGTTGATGTGCGGGCAATGTAATCCCCGTTTTTAGTATAATACGTTTGTTTATAATTTGCATTTAAAGTTTGCTTAATTACTGCAGGTTCCCAATATGGAGTTTGCTGAAGCACATCACCCCGCTGATTAATAAACGCTGATATTCCCGTATTTGCCGACCGTGCCACACTGCGACGTGTTTCAATTGCCCGAAGCACCGAAAACAAAAAGTGCTGTTTATATCCCGGTGTATTTCCCCACCAACCATCATTTGTAATTACAAAGATTAAGCCGGCACCAAGCTTTACCGAATTAGCTACAAACTCACCATAAACCGATTCATAACAAATTATCGGGGAAACACCCACTTTGGCTTCCTTCCTTATAAAAGCAACAGGCTGGTCCTCGCGGCCAAGGGTTCCTGTTGTTCCACCAAGGTCGATGGCCAGTTTTTCAACTGATTTAAGAATCCACCACGAAGGCATAATTTCAACTCCGGGTGTTAATTTTGACTTGTGATGCAATTGAAAATCCTGCTCATTCTCAATTAATATAGCAGTATTAAATGCATAATAATAATCCAGAGTTTTTGTAAACTTTCTGGCAGCATTTGTTTTTTTCTCACCTTCTTTCACAAGTTTATATGTAGTGGCTCCAATAACAATTGCAGTATTAGGAAACATTGGAAGCGCCCGTTTTATTTTCCGTAAGCTTATAGACCTGTCTATCCACTCTTCCCAAATATCCTCTTGTAAAGCCGATTCGGGAAATACAAGAAAATCAGTACTATCGGTTATTAAACGAGAGGCAAGTTCTAAATTTTTGTCTAATATTTTTTCATATGGTAATGAGTATTGTTCATTGTATGGATCAATGTTTGGCTGAACAACTACCACGTTAACAGGGTTATCTTCTTCCTGATAATTATTATAGATGCTAAATGAAAAAATTAACGGAATTAGTATTACAAGAATTAGTTCAACAGCAGAAAAAATAATTTTACTGTTTTTCGCTTTATTAATTATCCCGGAAATAATTTTGTAAACGAGAATATTGCCAATAATAATCCATACGGTTCCTCCTAAGGTTCCAGTGTATTCGTACCACTGAATCCAGGTGTGTTTTGAAGCGAAAACATTGCCCAGGTTTAACCACGACCAGCTTAAGTCCCAATTCATGTGAAGGAACTCCCAGGTTACCCAGTAAAACAATAAAATAAACGTACCCCGTTGATTGTTAAACAGCTTTTGTTTTGACAGGTGATATAATTGAAAAACTATCGCCATAAACAATGAATTTAAGATAAAAGCCATAATTGAGCCTGTTTCCGTTGAGTTCCATATCCACCAGGTAGTTAGTACATTCCAAAGCAAGAAGGCAAGCCATGCATACCAAAACATGCCTTTTTTATTAGTATCACCAAGATGTTGCTGAATAAAAAGCAAAGGAACCAATGCCACAAAAATTAAAGGAGTAAAGCCATTCACAGGCCAGGAAGCTAACAATAACATCCCACTTAAAACGGATAACAATAAAAGAAATTTAATTTTCATTTAGTCAAAATTTAGGCTGTAAAAATAATGTAACTAATAAAGAAAGTTGTTATACGGATAACGAATAGCGTGAGCTTCTTTAATATTATCATAAAGGAGCTTGCGGAATTCATGATAATTTTCCTTTGTTATTGCTGAAATAAAAATGCACGGCCGGTTATTCTTAGCCATCCAGCTACTCTTTAGTTCATTAAGGCTTAAGTTTTCTTTAGAAAGGAACGGCATCTCGCTTTCCTCTGATTCGTGACCACTATATGCATCAACTTTATTAAATACCATAATCACCTTCTTATCACCTGCACCAATTTCGGTCAGAGTTTGTGAAACGGTTTTTATCTGATCTTCAAATTCAGAGTGTGAAATATCGACTACATGCACAAGTATATCGGATTCTCTTACTTCATCGAGAGTTGATTTAAACGACTCAACCAAATGATGTGGCAGTTTTCGGATAAACCCAACAGTATCTGATAGCAGAAAAGGCAGATTATCAACCACCACTTTGCGAACAGTTGTATCTAAGGTGGCAAACAACTTGTTTTCGGCAAATACTTCCGATTTGCTCAGCAGGGTCATTATGGTTGATTTGCCCACGTTTGTATATCCAACCAGGGCAACCCTTATTAGCTGTCCTCTGTTTTTACGCTGAGTAGCTTTTTGTTTATCAATTTGAATAAGCTTTTTTTTCAGCAAACTGATTTTATCTCTGATAATTCTTCGGTCGGTTTCAATTTCAGTTTCTCCGGGGCCACGTAATCCTATACCACCGCGTTGGCGTTCGAGGTGAGTCCACATACCGGTAAGGCGCGGCAACAAGTATTGATACTGAGCAAGCTCAACCTGAACTTTAGCATGAGCCGTTTGTGCTCGTTTGGCAAATATGTCCAGAATCAGGGTCGTGCGGTCTAATATTTTACACTCCAGAGCCTTTTCAAGATTTCGGATTTGAGAACCACTTAGCTCATCATCAAAAACGACAATATCTATATCGGCTGCTTTAACATATTGCCCAATCTCATCGAGTTTCCCCGTTCCAACATATGTTTTTGAGTTTGGATGATCAAGTGCCTGAATAAATCTGTATAAAGGCAATCCTCCGGCTGTTTCAATCAAAAATGCAAGTTCGTCAAGGTATTCATTAACCTTTTCTTTTTCTGTATTATTGGTTATAAGGCCCACTAGTACAGCCGTTTCAGGTTCTTGTTCAATCGAAGTATTTTGTTTCTCTATCAATGAATTTTAATTGAAAATGATTAATTATAGTATTGTAAAAGGATGTTATCTGGTACATCAACTTTCAATTTGCGTACTTTTCATAAAATGGTGATATTGCAATAATGGCTAGTAGTATTTTCTAAAACCAATTATTTGTCTTACTTCAGCTATAGTTTTTCTGGCACTTTCTCGAGCCTTTTCAGCCCCTATATTCATAACTCTATTTAAATAATCATCATTAGAAGAAAGCCCGGCAATTTTTTCGCGGAATGGCTCAGTAAATGTAATCATATCTTCAGCTAATTGTTTTTTAAGATCGCCGTAGCGGATGTTGCAATTGTTATACTGATCATTAAAATACACAACAACATCAGGTTTTGAAACGATTTTTAGTAATGAAAATAGATTTTGAATGGCTTCAGGTTTTTCCTGATTCATTTCAGTAGGGCCACTATCGGTTACAGCCCTCATCACTTTTTTGTGTAGTTTTTTAGGGTCATCGTTTAAAAATATGGCATTCCCTTCACCTTCCGATTTACCCATTTTACCCGATCCATCAAGTCCGGGAATTTTAACCAGCTGTTCGCCAAAGTTATAGGCAGTTGGAATTGGAAAAAACTCCGTGCCATACATATTGTTAAAACGACGGGCAAAGGTTCTGGTCATTTCAAGGTTTTGCTCCTGATCTTTACCTACCGGAACTTTGTCGGCTTTATGAATAATAATATCGGCAGCCATCAGGGTGGGATATGTAAGTAATCCGGCATTAATATTATTTGGTTGTTGTCGCGCTTTTTCCTTAAATGTTGTTACTCTTTCAAGCTCACCCATGTAGGCATTCATATTAAGAAAGAGATACAGCTCAGCAGTTTCCGGCAAATCACTTTGGAGATACAGGGTTGCTTTTTCAGGATCAAGTCCGACGGCCAGATATTCGACAAGCACTTGTTTAACATTGCTTTGCAAATCACGCGGATTGGGATGTGTTGTTAGCGAATGATAATCGGCAATAAAAAAGAAACACGTATTGGTTTCCTGCATTTTCACAAAATTCTTAACCGCACCAAAGTAATTACCGAGATGCAGGTTACCTGTTGGACGAATACCGCTTAATACTATTTCTTTGTTGGTCATTCTGTTGTTAAATTTTGAGAATGCAAAAGTAGTAAAAAAGAAGGAGGTTGAATAATGGTTGAAATATGAGCCTATCTAACAACAGTAACTGTTCCCTGATAGCTAATTGATTGAATGAGATAATCGGTGCCGCTAATTTGGTAAACATAGGTTCCTGGTATCACCGGACTTCCTGTTTTGTCAGTCCCATCCCAATGTGTTTCGTAGTTGTGGGTGCTCCAAATAATTTTCCCCCACCTGTCGAAAATATAAAGGTTAAAGTCGGCTATAGGCGTTCCCTTAATTTCAAATTTATCGTTTATACCATCGTTATTAGGAGTAAATGCATTTGGAATAAATAACCTGACTTCTTCTGTAAGAGCTACTTTTGCAAAAGTAGTGTCCCAGCATCCGTTTATGGTTTCAATACGTAGCATAATATCATATTCGCCGGGTTGCGTATAGGTATGTGAAGGATTTTCATCATAACTTGTTCCTCCATCTCCAAAATCCCACAAATAATTTATTATTGCGGAGTCGCTGTTACTTAGGTCGATAAAATCAATTATTGGTGTGTCGAGAGTTGTAATCCATGGGTCGGCTTCAAATTCAGCTTCCGGATTTGGATTTGCCTGAATAAAATTTGGTTTGGTTAGGGTTTGAGCACATCGTTGTGTATTGTTGATGGTTAAACTTACAGTATATAAACCCGCCTGTGTATAGGTGTGTGAAGTGCTTCCATCGTCGCCACTTGTTTCATTATCACCAAATGTCCACACATACTCAGCTCCTGCCTGTACATCGTTCGACAAATCATCAAAAAGCACTTCCACAGGCAAACAGCCTTCAATCACATTTGCACTAAAATCAGGTGTGGGCAGGGGATTTATAATTAACTCCATGGCGGTGTCATTCTCACAAATATATTTATCAACGTGTAATTGCACATTATATGTTCCCGGATTAATATAAGTATGGATTGGGTTGGGTTCGCTGCTGACAGGGCTTCCGTCATCAAAATCCCAGATAAAAGTTTCGTTTGTTATAGCATCGGAATAATAGAAACTTATTGTTTCGCCGGTGCATGCATCAAAATAAGGATCAATGCTAAAAGCCGCCACGGGCGTTGGGAAAACCTCAAATGATGCAGTAGTAACCTTGTCGAAACAATATTCTGAGGATGCCGTTAATGTGTACTGATATATGTTTGGAATTGTTGGATTTAAAATAATCGACTGGGTTGTTTCATCTCCCGGTGACCAATGCCATTCAAGAGCGGTATTTGCTGTAAGGGTAATTGTTTCACCCGGACAAATTTCGGCACTTGCAGGCGTGATAGTTATTTCGGGTTCAAAAAGGTCAACAATAACGGTAATGGTAGCAACTTGAATCACATCACATAAATCCAGTATGCGTAAAGCATATTCGGTTGTAACCGAAGGGCTTACAGTAACCGAGTTTGTTGTTGATAATATTGTAGAAGGGTCGTTTACAGCATACCACTCATACCAATGAGCCATAGCGTTTGCAATTAACTCTTTTGAATCGCCATTACAAATATTTATATCATTGCCAAGCGACAATTCAGATTGGTTTACAAGGAAAGTTCCTGTTGTGGTTCCTCCACAACAATCTGTAATTTCAAAACCACATGTCCAAATATCGGCACCTACATCATCATCATATAATACCAGCATCTCGTTTCCATCGGCATCACCCAAATATTGATAAGGGTTTACTTTATACCAACTTACATGATCAATGCTATAATCGTTATAATTGGGCATTATTGCAGTAACCGGCACGGTAACCGATTGACCGGGGCCACATAAAAATGCATCGAGTATCGACTCTAAAATAATGGGTTTGTTATTAATTTGAACCTGGGCAGTAGAAGAGTTATCACAACCATCTTTTACAAGGACGTTAACAAAATCGGGGCTCGATTGTACCTGATAAGTAAAGATTTCAAATGGAGCAATATCTCCGTTCCAGTAATAAAATAATGGAGTAACGCCAAAAAGGGTAACATCGGTAATCGTCAAATCAATAGTTTCTTTACAATAAGCCTCGTATATTTTGGGGTTAACCGTAAATGAAATGGGTTCGTTATTTCTTAAATTGAATTTAATTCTGCCCTGAAAACCACCACCAAAAGGCCCGGGCCAGTCACATGGATTTTCGGGATACATAAAGGTGATGTTTGTGTAGTCTGCGTCAAGATTAACAGCAGAAATAGTAATTGTTTTTACTGTTTCTCCGGCCAAAAAAGTAATAGTGTCGTTTGTTATTATTTCTCCACTGTCGTAAGCAACTTCAACCATATCCCTGAAAGGAGGCAGCTCAATTTTAAAAGGAATATAATAATCTACATTAACAGGATCATCAAAAGTGAAAGTGGCCACTATGTGATTACAGTTTTCAACCAGATCTCCCTCAAATTCAGGATTTGTATAATGATAATTAACTGACCAATCAGAATATTCTGTATTAGATACCATCAAATTGCTTCTAAGACCGTTTTTTTTAAGAAATACTGCTGAATTTATTTGAAACCCAGACGGTAACTGCTCAGGATCGGGGCTGGTCCAATAAAAATCTTCAATAACAATTTTAACATTGTATCTGCCGCAAGGTTCAATATCATCTCTATGGATAATCAGGGGTCCGAGATCTCCTATTGTTTTGGTTAATCCGTCATATTGAGTGCCCAGGTCACTCCCGAATGGTGGATCGCGTGGATTCGGCTGGTAATAAGAAGAGCTACTGCCCTCATTAACATGTTGCACTGTTATCCACCTTTTTGGCTCAGGTGGATTAAATGGTGGCCCTCCTGAATCTGTAGGTGCGGTAAAAGCAAGGTTATGGAAGCCATATTTTCTAACAGAAATACCAAACAAATCAAATATTTGTTCATTTGGGGGTATGGTATCGAAATCGGTAAGGTCAACATCAGTACTTGGCTGAACACCTGTTGAAGGATATTCTTCTGATGCAAATACATATTCCATTGTTATCTGATCTCCAAAGGGTCGGTATAAAAATTCCAGTGCAGCGGCATCTCCGGTATAATCAATAGTTGTGTCCCTCATCCTCAAACCAGCAAAAATAGTGTTGTACATAGTCAATAAATCAGGGTCTCCCGAAATGCTAAGTGGGTCATATTCGTTAAAAGCATCCGATTTGGCTCCAATGTTATTTGGGGCTTCAGCACTTTCTACTTTGCCATTTGAGATTATCAGACCTTTGTCAAAACCAATATCAGTACCATTAAAAAATCTTCCAAGTGCCTGATGATTACCTGTAAACCGGATAGTTGTGGTATCAACCATCCCTCCTCTTCCTCGCAGTATGTTTTGCACCCATGCTTTCAGTGTATCAACATTGTAGCCTTGTTGATTATCATCAGCCGGAAGTTCATCAATCTGAATTGGTATCTGGGCATAAAATAATCCTGAGGCCATAAATAGTATCAAAAGCAATATGAATTTTAAGGATTTCATGCTCAAACATTAAAAAATATTCTCCTTTTGCAAAGGAGCTGCAAGTTACATTATTTCTTTCAAATTGTTGTTGTTATATGAGAATTAAATATGACCATATCATAAGACAAAATTTTCAGTTACAAGTTGATTGGGCTTTTGAATTTATTTAATATAAGTATCCGTGTGCTTTTTCGGGTTTCCGAATCCGAATAATAAGGGCCAGAAATTACAATCATGAATCAGAAGAAAAAAATAGTTGTAAACCCACTCATAAAATCACGTAAATTTGGGATGACAAAAAATCATCGAAAATGCTTACTGAAAATGCAGCCTCATATAGTGAAATGACACCACATTTGGCCATAGAAATATTGAAAGAGGGCAACAAAAGATTTGCAGATAAAAAGATGCTTGAACGTGATTTGCCGACAGAAGTAAAACTAACCTCAAATGGTCAACATCCGTTTGCGGTTGTGCTAAACTGTATGGATTCGCGGGTTCCCGCTGAACTAATATTTGATCAAGGGATAGGTGATATTTTCAATACCCGTATTGCAGGAAACATTATTAACGATGACATAATTGGCAGTATGGAATTTGCATGTAAAATTGCAGGTGCTAAACTAATTATAGTATTAGGGCATACTTCATGCGGAGCAGTAAAAGGAGCCTGCGACAGGGTTAAGCTGGGCAAACTAACGGGCTTACTCAAAAAACTTGAACCTGCAATTATTACAACAATAACTCCTAAGGGAACTGACCGCTCATCAGAAAACAATGAATTTGTTAACCGTGTAGCTCAAAAAAATGTAGAGCTAACTATTGAAAACATTAAAAATCAAAGTCCCGTACTTAATATGATGATTGAAAATCATGAAATAAAACTGGTTGGCGCGATATATGATATTAGTAATGGCGTAGTGGAATTTTAAACAGTCTCTAAATAATACATAAATGATTAAACTAAAACTTAAATTAATAATTCTGATAGGCATCGTTCTGTTAATTAGCAATACAACAAACGCTCAAATATCTGCTAAAGAAGTTGATAAGCTTGTGGAAAATGCCATGAGTAAATTTTATGTTGCGGGGGTGGCAGTAGCTATTGTTAAAGATGGTGAAATTGTTCATTCAAAAGGCTATGGAGTGAAGTCGGTTGAAACGAAAGAAAAGGTTAATGAGCACACCCAGTTTTCTATTGCATCAAACAGTAAAGCATTTACAACTGCAGCATTATCTATTTTAGTTGATGAAGGAAAATTATCATGGACAGATAAAGTGATAGATTATATTCCTGAGTTTAGGATGTACAATCCATACGTAACGGAAAATTTCATCATTCAGGATTTATTATCTCATCGTAGTGGATTAGGTCTTGGCGCAGGTGATTTAATGTTTTTTCCCGATGGCAACAACTTTACTATAGATGATGTACTTACTGTTTATCAATATTTTAAACCCGAATCGCCCTTTAGAACCAAATTTTCATACAATAACCTACTTTACATTGTAGCTGGGGAAATAATTTCGGAAGTTAGCGGATTGAGCTGGGAGGAATTTGTAAAGATTCGAATTATAGAACCTTTAAATATGGATAATTCATATAGTTCATTGTCGCAAATTATTGATAGAGGCAATTTGGCAACACCACATTCAACAATTGATAATGAACTTGTTGCAATTTCTCAATATGACGATATGGTAAATGGGGCAGCGGCAGGAATATATGCAAATGTTGATGATTTAACTATCTGGATGCTTGTTCAGCTAAACAATGGTAAATACGGAGATAGTTTGGAAAAGGAGCTTTTTTCGGAATACAGTCAGCGCGAGATGTGGAAAATACACACCACGCTTAATCCAAGTCGTAGTCCTCGTAATAATTCCCATTTTGCAGGCTATGGATTGGGATGGGGATTGTCAGATAATAATGGTAATATGATCGTCTCCCATACAGGAGGAATGCCGGGGATGCTTTCTAAAACGGTATTAATCCCTGATTTAAACCTTGGTGTAGTTGTTTTAACGAATACCAGTGATGGGGGTGCGGGTGTTTTTGCATCAGTTTCAAACACCATTGTTGATAGTTATTTGGGGTTAGAGGATAATGAATGGGTTGACAAGTACAGCACTTATTTTAATAAACGGCAAAAAATTGGGGACTCAATAACAATGCAGGTTTGGGAAACTGTTAACACAGCTGATGATGACCATATTAACCCGGAGGATTATATTGGGGTTTATAATGACATCTGGTTTGGAAAAGTGGAAGTTTACCTAAGGGACTATCAATTGTGGTTCCGGTCATATCGTTCACCAAAACTAACAGGCCCCATGTATTATTATAAGGCGAATACATTTGCCATAAAATGGGAATATCAGGATATGAATGCTGATGCCTTTGCGATATTTAGTCTTGATGAGGAAGGCAAGACACAAAGTATTAAAATGAAAGGGATATCACCAAATATTGATTTTAGTTTCGACTTTCAGGATTTGGATATGAAGAGGGTGGCGGATTGACTTTTATTCTTTCTCGCGAAGGCGCAAAGTCGCAAAGGAAAAATAAAGTTAAGATAAGGTCATATAACTTTGAGCCTTCGCGCCTTTGCGAGAGACATTATCCCTAATACATTTTGTCCTTTAAAGCTTGTATTTTCTCATCAACAATATAATCATCATAATCCATAAGTTTATCAATAATACCGCTGGGTGTAAGCTCAATAATTCTATTACTGACGGATTGAATAAACTCGTGGTCGTGAGATGACATAAAGATATTTCCTGGATATTTGACCAAATTATTGTTGAATGCCTGAATCGACTCCAGATCAAGATGATTTGTAGGTGTATCTAAAATCAAAGCATTGGCATCGTTGAGCATCATCTTAGAAATCATGCAACGCATTTTTTCGCCTCCAGAGAGTACGCTAACACGTTTATAAATTTCATCTCCGGCAAATAACATTTTTCCTAAATAACCACGGATATAAATCTCAGTAGTATCGATGGTAAACTGGCAAAGCCAATCGAACAAACTTAAGTCGCTTCTAAAAAATGGTGAATTATCTATGGGTAAATATGCAGAAGTAATAGTTTGCCCCCACTGATAAGTGCCAATATCTGCTTTTTGATTACCGTTTATGATCTCAAAAAGGGCAGTCATTGCTCTGGTATCTCTCGACAAGAAAATTATTTTATCGCCCTTGTTTGCAACAAAATCAACATTTTTAAACAATAACTTGCCATCAATACTTGCACTTAAGCCGCTTACTTCAATAATTTTATCACCAGCCTCGCGTTCGGGTTTAAAAATAATACCCGGATATTTCCGCGTTGAAGGTTTAATATCTTCAATATTAAGCTTCTCTATCATTTTTTTACGGCTGGTTGCTTGTTTCGATTTTTTAACGTTGGCACTAAACCGTGAAATAAACTCTTGCAATTCCTTACGTTTATCTTCTGATTTTTTGTTCTGCTTCTGCTGCTGTTTCAATGCCAGCTGACTACTTTGATACCAAAAGCTATAGTTGCCAGCAAACATCTGGATTTTACCAAAATCAATATCAACAGTATGTGTACTTATTGCATCAAGAAAATGCCTGTCGTGGGATACAACCAGAACAGTGTTCTCGTAGTTTGCCAGATAATTCTCTAACCAGGTTACGGTATCGAGATCGAGGTCATTTGTGGGCTCATCGAGTAATAAATTATCGGGGTTACCAAAAAGAGCCTGAGCAAGCAGCACTCTAACTTTTTGCTTACCGTCCATGTTTTTCATTAATACAAAATGAAATTCCTCTTTTATTCCTAGATCGCTCAGCAATGTTGCGGCATCGCTTTCGGCATTCCAGCCATCCATATCTGCAAATTTTTCTTCTAATCCAGCAGCTTTAATCCCGTCTGCTTCAGAAAAATCGGGCTTAGCATATAGCGCATCTTTTTTTTGCATGATATCCCACAGTTGGGAGTGGCCTTTCATAACAGTATCAAGCACTGAATATTCGTCAAAGGCAAAGTGATCCTGACTTAGTACGGAAAGTCTTTCTCCCGGTCCTAAACCAATATTTCCGGAAGCAGTGTCAATCTTTCCACCAATAGCTTTTAAAAATGTTGATTTTCCGGCACCATTTGCACCAATCACACCATAGCAATTCCCTCCCGTAAATTTCATGTTTACATCATGAAATAACACTCTTTTGCCAAATTGAATTCTTAAACCTGAAACTGTAATCATATTATTTATTAGTTTGCTATTTTCCTGGATATGAAAAAGTTTGCAAAAGTAGTTTAAAATCAG